>Ga0302237_1000610_pt1 | contig 30853 bp, 30 predicted proteins | sample AAG_UR_Ala_MG_FD_193530 | JGI IMG/M metagenome (GOLD analysis project Ga0302237, IMG submission 193530) | Enriched activated sludge microbial communities from anaerobic digester in WTTP, New Holstein, Wisconsin, United States - AAG_UR_Ala | ecosystem: Engineered > Bioreactor > Anaerobic >... | reverse complement strand
ATTTTATCGTTCATGCCGGAGCAATGATAACCGTATACTTTCAATGGTCGCATGTGGTTGAATTGAACAACCGACCATATGGGTATGAATCATATGCTCTACCAACTGAGCTAACATGCGAAAAAATACCCGGGTGTTGAAGGGATGTAATAAACACCCGGGTTATTCGGAGTTGTTTGGTATCCACGTGTGTGGGCATGAATACCGGAGGCGGATATACAGGACTCGAACCTGTGACCACGTGCTTCATTTGCAATTTGGTTTGCTGTACGAATCTACATCTAGATTCCTTAACGTGCTCTACCAACTGAGCTAATATCCGCATATAATGTGTGATGGATCATTTGCCGATGTATAACATTTTTACTGCTGTATCCATCACACATCTCTTGGTATCAAACGGTGGAACTTAATCCTTAGCTGCATTCTTATGCTGCCATTCTTAACATTTGATGTATCTTATAGTATCAATAAATGATAAATAATATTTAGGATGCACGTTCAACGAGTTGGAGGATTTCATCAATGGACCAATCCATCGCGAAATATTCGTTGCCATTTGTCATGATGATCTTGACGCCAAATTTGGCATTATCGTATTCTGGATCATCTGGCATAAACTCGACAATCTCACTGATGTTTTTGACCCTGAGAACAGCTTCCTCAAAAAACGGTGAACTTATGTTTTTCTTCATCGTATTCTTTATCAGTTACGAGCCTGATAAAACCTTTAATCTCTTTTTTCATGATTCAGCCTCCTTGTCTTCATCCACTGTTTCTTTGCCACTTTGTCTGCGATCTTCTTATTGGCGTTCTCGCATATTGATGTCCACTTTTTGATTTCCTTCTGGAAACGTGTGCGGTTTCCGTACATCTTTTTCATGATACACATTGCAAAACCAACCTCACGGTCATATGTTTCACCATCCATTGTTTTTGACATGGTTATTGTACCATCGTCAAATAACACAGTGGTTGTCTGTTTTGTGTCGTTGAATAACACGTTCTTTATTCCTGGAATCTTAATCATATTATTTCTCTCCTTTACTATTTCCATTACTATATTCATGTATCCATCAGCGCCTTCTGGCATTGTTTTTAAGTTAACGGCTTCCGCAATCATTTTTCTCGGCAGCATTTCTCCCAGTAAACACGTCGGATACCATGACTTGAAGTTATGTGTCGTTCGAGAAAAATGATTGGGAGTGAATCTGATGGGTATAACTTTATCAGAACGACATAAGCTTTTAACTTTATCAGAACGACATAAGCTTTCGGCTAATGAATCTGAAATTACCATTGGATTTTCTTCTTCACATCCAAAATTGACGCTTAACCAACTATACATTTTACGTGCAAACCCATCCTGCGAGTCAAGCACAGGTTTCCAATTATCATCAAACTCGATGAGTGGATGGTCGTAATTATTATCCTGCCAGATTGCGAGCTGGTATCCTGGTTTATATGAGAAACCTAACTTGATTGAACCAACTGGTGCATCAGCTGCAGCACTACGTTTGATGATGTTGATATGTTTACCACATATTGAATACTGTATATCAGGATAGCATGTTCGTATGAAGAATGTTATGCATTTAATTATTTCATCAATTTTTGAACGTTTCTGTTTGATGTTTAATACCTCATACAGCATATTGTGTAACCTGTTGATCTGGATGTCTGGATCGATGTTGTATAATGGTAATAAACATACCACATCATCCGGTCCTATTCGCATTATTCTAACACCATCGTGTGAAATGAATATCACACCGATGAATCCAGTTGGTATTTCCATACTGATATTGGCATCACGGTCACCGTGCAGTATGAATGAATATTTTAATGAAGTGGTGGGCTCTGATACTTCTTCGAAACTTGAAAATGGTCCTGCTGAGTAGACAATGTCTTTCAGCCATTTACAGATGATCGGTTTGATCCGATGCATCATCTGTCTATTTCTGTCAGGTTTCTGTATTGCAGTGATTATTGGTTGTCCTGTTGCGTTAAAATGCGATTTTAAACCATCTATAATCCGTTTGTACATATCAGAATCATCAGTTAATGGATCAATTCCAATCATCGATGGTGGTACTACAACGTGTTTGATGGATTCGAGTTGTTCAAACAGTTCATCAAATGATTTTGCATTTGATGATTTCAGTAAATGTATCAAATGAAGCCACTTTATGTATATCAATTTTAAGTAGTGCTTCTGGTAAATATACTGTTCATCGGTTGAATCTGGTTTTTGTGTTGTAGTGTTGCCGTGTGAGATTAAATCATCCATAATGTTTTTGTTGGCGTCTTCTGGACTAAGATTCGCAAGGTATTCTTCAAACAATTTCGAATCCGATGGTTTTTGTTCGGGTTTGATATTTACAATTACATCTCGTAAACATCCAACTTCATGGATGCTTAATCCGCGTGCACAAACATTGCCTATTAATGAATCATTGGATATCCATTCATTACCAGACCATATTGCAAGAATCGAGTCGTTGATTCTGACACAACGTGCTTTCGCATTGTTTGCGGCAGATTTAATATCAATGAACGAACGCCGGCTTTCGTTGTTGATAATGGCAAACTCTATTCCATTAGTTTGCCAATTTGCATCAGTCATATGCGTCTTTACCCAGTCACCGATTGTCTTGAATATTTCATTCGTAAATATGCAATCCGTTGACTCTGGATGGAAAAATGTTGTATATAATGCTTTACTAATTGCGGAATCAGTTACGATACGGCTACCGCGATTGTAATCGATAAGGAAAACATCACCATGTTTCGTGATGATGTATTTTGTTGCGGCATTGTATTTAATTCTAAAATACGCACCTTCCTGTATAACTGATATGGTGTTGTGGTCAGTTGGTGTAACCCCTAAATCATGAAACGACCATATTGCACCAATAGGTTTGAGGTCGAAAGTAGCAACATGATTATCATCGGATGCTACCCATTTGTCAACATCCGGTTGCATTGCTGATGTGAGGGTTGTTATCAATTTACCTTTGATGTCGTCCATTAATATCAGTCCTTTCTCATAGTTGTATTTCAGCCCTGCGAATACAACAGGATTCAGAGGTCCGTTATATACGTCCTCTTTCTTTTCGTGGTCGATGATTTTAATCGCAAGACCTGCAGTCTCACAGTTAACATCACACACCGCCTGGATGTACGCTAACACTTCAGCGAAAGTGTTATAAACTGCTACATATGTTCCATTGGATCCTTCCCATTTTGTGTGAATTGTGTATCTCATGATATGACCTCCTTTAAAGCTTCTTCGATTGCTTCTTGTATTTCTTCTGGTTTGGCAATTTTTACGATACTTGTAGGTATTCCAATGATTAATAAACCCTGGTTATTCTGATAGAGATTAAACCATAAAATTATTCTGCTATCAGAATATGGCATGTATAATATATCATACTCGTCACATTTATAACCATCTTTATCAATCTTTTGACCAACACCTTCAATGAATGCTTTGACTCGTAATGCTATCCCATACAGTAAACCATCATCACCATCCAAATTAAGTTTGGTTTGATATGTAACCAATTTGTTTTTATTAAATTTCATTTAAAATGTCCCTTATCAAATCTTATAAGCGAATTTACGAATTCAGGTTCCTTTGAGAATATCGGTGTCAGATCCTTGAGATAAGGATTATTGTTAGGAAGTACTAGAAATCCACGTTTCTGATAATCGGGTAAATCATTCCAATTGACGCCCTGTTCAGTAAACAGTTTATTTTGTAGCTCATTGGATTTTATTCCATCAAGTTCTTTCTGGGAATAATACTGCTGAGCCAAGAGATTGATTGAATTTCTTTCAGCATCCTGCTGACGATCGATGAGATAATTATTTACTTCCTCAAATGGAAGATTCCAACAACGCGAATCAAATCCAATATTCTCTAAAATTGCTTCACGATAACGACCACTTGTTTTATCTGGAAGAAATGCTATGTCTCGATTGAATAATCTGTTAAATTGCGCAGTTGCCATCTTTGCTGATACCGATACAAGTTTCTGTACGTTATACCCAAACCATGCATCTGTATCAAGTTTCTTATAATCCTGAAGAACCAGTGATATCTCATCAGACTGAGTGTAACCAAGAACACACCCTTGGATACTATTTACAAGATATACCGTGGTACTTTTCATAACGGTATCAAGGACTTCATCCAATGGTTTATCAAAGTTTTTTGTGAATGTGTGAAAAGCAACACCATCAAGTCTGATGATAACCGGTGTTCTTCTCATGAGATATGTCTGTGATACAGCTTCATACTGTTTCATTCTTTCGTGTAAATTCATTTAAAACATCCTTTCAAATGTTACCTAGATCCAAACATGATTTTTATTTTTGATTCATATAACATTATATCACTCCATTAAATTGATTTATATACATCTCGGATTTTCATTAATATCTTTCCGAGGTTGTTCTTTCCCTTACCTTTACAAACACCCCAGAATCGATCACCCCATTTGTTACCTTCAATGAGTTCTTCATCGCCGGTTTGGGGTAACATCTCAATCAGATGTGGGTGTTGTAAAAATTTTTGGGAAACTACTTCGGTCATGATATCCAATTTAACTTCTTCCCAATCATCACGGAGTTTGACCTTACGTCCGAGACGTTTTGCTTGAACTGGATTCTTCAGCATAGAAAATTTACGACGTTCTTCAACATCCAATGTCTTCTGTGCTTGGAATGCAGTTTCTGCATTTGGGTAAACTATCCCGTCAAGTTTTATCTCAACGGGATAGAAATTACTCAAGAAGAAGTATTCGTCACGAAACGACAAAATCATGTTGTTAACTCCTGGAGAGCCTTGAACAGATAGTTGTCTGAGAAGTATCCATATGTCCATTCGCGACGCCAGTATAATGTGGTTGTGAGTTTAGGATGTCTAATGTCAACAATGCGAACTTCAACATTACAGCGTTCACCCTCTGATATAATGACTTCGAAATCGGTACCATTAGAACGATTCCAGTCTATGATATCATTAGCGATGAGCTTTGCAACTACTGAGATGTCATCAACCAAATCCTTTAAAGAGACTTCGTCATTGGCAAACTGACGAACATATCTTGCTGCAAGGTCATCAACATATGTTGACTGAACATACTGACAGTTGAATACCAACTGGGGCTGTTCGATCTCAACATCTTCATTATCACCATCATCACTGGTTTCCTCGGTTTCTTCTGTTTCAGTTTCTTCAACTTCAGTGTCTGGATTTTCATCGTCAGAATCGGCTTTTGCTCCTGCTTTAGAGTCCACTATTTTCGCAATCTTTCTTGCGGTCGTGAAATCTATTAAAATGGGTCTTTCATTCAATGGTGTGATACTGATACCATCGTCTGTATTCTTTACAGTAAACATGTAATCTTCCACAAATATAAAATGCTGTTTCAGATACAGATCAACCAGTGCAACGGATGGTGTGCAACCAATACCGACATGCTGTCTTTCAGATTTTATTACACCCCATTCGTGAGCGCATGTAACACCATCCATGGATACTTCATCTGGTATGTCTTCTTCATCACCCGGCCATGCGGTGTATTCACCTCCGCTATAAACTCCGCTATATCTGTCTGCTATGATGGTCAGTGGATATATTGTGTCAATGTTATTAAAAACCTTCCAGTCTACATACTCGGGATGATTACGAAAACCGATATCGGTTATGAGTGTTTCATAGCCTTTATTTTCGTATGTTGAAATCTCTTCATCATTTACGACACAGAGTTCCTTCTTGTTAATCATGACTACCATATTAATTTTCCTCCTCTTTTTCTCTTGGTAAGAGACGATCCATCGGGATGTCCCAACCAGTTTCATTTTTCGTGTAGTTTATATATCCTTCCAGTGTATCGGGAATGTTATCATAATCATCCCAAAGATCTTCATCTTCAAGAGTTTCGATATAATCCCAGTCTCCACCATTCTGATCCATGATGATATATGATTCTTTAAAGTCAATTGGAAAACGTTCTGTTGAAACGATGCTTCCCATATAGTTACATAATACATGTGGAAGAATTTCAACTGGATCAGTCCAATCACCTTCATCACCATGGCGGATATCATACACCCACAGTCCTTCGGGGACTGTGGATCTGTCGATTCTGTGTCCAGTAAACAGTACGAATTTACCAAAACACAGAACTGGTTCAAATGATAACTGATTTATCGGTTCTGGTTTCATATAATCACTCCTCTACCGAATGCACGTTCAATAGTTGCCTGAATATTTTCTATGGTATCGTCAGCTATAATTTTCTCACCGTTTGTCATTGTAATGAGACACTCTATATCAGGATCATTGTCATCAGTACCATCAATTTCATTGGTATCATTGGTTTCGGGTACTTCACATTCTGTAATTGTGCTGATGTTTCTAATGTTGATGATAATCGTACTAAGATCATCGTATTTGATAACTTTCATGAATTTTGGTCCATCATCCATATTATGAATTTCTGTGACCAAATCGATCAGATCAGCGTCAATGCGTTCTAAAAGGTTTTCGGTTTCCATAATTATTTCCTCCTGGTTTAGTTTATTCTATATCAGACTTACAAAGTCCGTCATATAACATGTTCAAATGATATTTGGTTTATTGGCTTTGGTTTCACGTTCACACGTCTCCTTTAATTCATCGAACATTTCTTTTATGATTGGAAATTCAGAATCAGTCCATGAATAAACTCTGATACCGTTATCTCTATCATCATAGTAATATGATCTGATAATGATATTCGCGTCTGTTGTTCCCGGAACATTCATCGGTATAAAAATACTGAATTCAAAGAACGCGTCACCGTCGTAATCAGGTTCATCAACCACGACACATTTATTCAGTGAACAACAGATACTCATTGAACCTGGTGATGAATATTCCAACACCCAATTGGTGCGTGTATCATTAACCAGAAAATCACTGAGATTAATATCAGGCATATGTTTCTTTACAACTGATATCAGCTTACACCAATATCTGTTGTATATCTCAATATCATCTTTTACACATTCAATGATGTTCTGTGTGAACTGCGGAACATCACGACATTCAAGTTCATAATCCAACTGATATTCATACATAATGAAATATTCATTTGGATATTCATTCTGGTATTTACTTGCGACTGTGTGTTCGGACATACAACCAGGTGCAAGTATGCCAGTCTGATTGTAATCTATTGCATCGTATGTGAATACAATGAGATCCGCATCAGCCATCATATCGATCGATCTTGCGAGTCGTGCCCATCTGATACCTCTGGGCGTTTTGGATTCCCACTCGGGTGGGTCCTGAATGTCATACTGATCTATCAGTATGAAATTAGTCTCCGGATACAGCTTCTGGAGTTTTGTCATAATCTCCATTCGCTCAGTGTGAACTTTCTCAGGTGTTGAATGTTGCATCGCCTGAGATACGAACACCTTTGTTGTTTCTGGTAATGTTGGTAACATTTGTTATTCCTCCTTAATCGAAATCGCGTAATAATTCTGCAAGGATTTCATTTAATTCATCGATTGCGGAATTATACTTTTTCGAATCATATTGCTGTAATGATTCCTTTTTCATTTTTGCTTCTGTCTCGTACTTGATCTGGTAGAGTAACGATATTCTGTCTGCCAATTCTTGTTTTGTATACAACAATGTCAGATCAGAATATGTATGATCATCGTCTTTTGGGTTTTTTGGTTTAATGTTTTGCATCTGCAGCAGCCTCCCTTAATTTTGTGAATGCATCATCAAATGCATCCAAGAATTCTTGACGAATTCTTATTGTTTTTTCAAGATCGAAATCCGGATGATCTTGTTCATATTTGATTGGATTTTTATTATATTCATTAATGATCTTATCCAATCTCCCAGCGTTCTTAAATGCGAGCGCCATATGAACCGTTAATCTTACTCGTTCTCTATCGGTTATTTCAATCACCTCCATAAAAATCTCTCCTGTAAAAAAGGAGGCTCCAGCCCGGGAGACACCCCGGGTTGGATTAACATGAATCCGGAGTAGACAGTAAACTACCCCAATTTATAGGATTCCAATTTCCGATGTCCGGATAACATCGTACTCAAGGTCCCACTGTTTTATCGTAGAACAATCCTTCCCCCAGTTGGAGCTTAGAGGAGGGATAGTGGATCCGATACAGATTTCTGAATTCTGGTTATTATAATCGGATCCAAAGATATGACTTTCGTCCTATCTCACTTGAATAATATAAATATAGAATTCCAAAATTCTAGCTGGTTATCCTGTTTAACAATAACATCCCAAACGTGTCTGGATCAAACGTTTCAAATATACGTGACAATATTGCTGCATCTGTTATTGTGATACGTACATAATCACCGTTTAATGATGTTATACGTATTGCGGGTTTGCATTCGTTCGATGCTGTTACATATACACATGGCAACGCAGTATATCCATTAACCGAAACTGCATCCTTTATAGTAAATTCTTCCAATGCTTTCTGGTCAATGTCGAATTCAATACTGATGGCATTTGGAAATAACGCTTTAAAGTTTTTACCAACTGCCGTAATGGTTTTCGATATCATGTCAATAAACGCATGCAAATGTGTTGCTGGGATAAATATTCTGGGACGCTGATATCCTTCGGTTATGGATAAACCATAACTTGGTTTGATGATGGTCGTCCCAGATTCTGGTAACTGTCTGATTGTTGGATACTTACTTTCTGGATCATCATCAAGTCGATATGTAAAATCGACTCTAAGATCTTTATTGATGCTACCGTACATCAATGTGTAGTTTATTCGTTTCATTAGAAACCACCTTTACTATTCATAATGAAATTACCCAGTCCATTTGATATTATATCCTCGATATAATAATCAAGTGTTATTCGTGATTCATAGCAAAGTTTATCCAGTATTTCATTATATTCTTCGATGGTTTCACAATTGAAATATAATGCTGAATAATCTCTGAACTCATCCTGGATAAATTTAAATAAGTCGTATTTTATATTAGGATATTTATTTCTATCATATTCCTGGAGAATCGTAAGATCGGCATATGGTGAAAGCATACATGTCTGTCCAACATCTTTTACTGACTCATATAAATCAATTACACCAATCTGTGAAGGATTGAGTTGTTTGTGTCCAAACCCAACCTTGTGCTGATCTGTACGGCCAAGCGCGTTAGGCCCTTTGCGAGTGACTTTCAATGACTGGTAGTAATCCATGTCATTTGTAAAGTCAGTTGTATGAATTGTACCCAAAGAATGTATCTTGGAAATTATGAGATTCGGAGAGAACTTCATACTTGCCTCTGCATCTTTTGTCTTTCCAAGAATTCCATAACGGAACAGACGTTTCAGATTATCTGACACTTTGGCAGTGACGATTGTTGATATAACTTCATTGAGTCGGATTCGTTTATTCTCAAATGAATATATATTAACATCCGTGAATTCTGTCTGTAATACATATCGCAATAATGAAACCATGTTACGTTTATCGCACTCGGGAATCGGAAGTTCCCATGCAGATATTGAATCCAACATTCTGGCAACATGCATTACATTACATGCACCACGATGTTCGATTTCATTATTTGGATAATATGAAAGTTGGTAAACCCACCATGACGGATCACGTAATTCATCCAAATCCATTGGTTCATATTCTTTGATGACCTGGATAAGCATATATACAATTGAACGAACATATTCAAATTCATCCAAACCCTTGCGGTATGCTTTGATGTAAATGTCACGATCCTTGATTGGTTGGAAATATTCAAAATCGATTTTGTCATCAATGATCTTGTCGGTGTACTGGACGATTGGATACACTCCAAGGAACGATAATGGTGATGTGATATGCATGAAACATGTGATGATGGATTCATATGTTTTGAATATCATTACATCCATTACTTTTGTACATGTAACCACATAACCATCCATTGATATTAGATCATGTTCGGAACGACGCACCACGATTGGAAGCAACGATTTTAATGTTACTGAATTGGCACCAGATGGATATAAGAATTTATCAACCAACTGGTATTCAGTATACAGTTCATTATCCAACAGATATCGTCCCTGGTCATCTGCAATTGGTATAAGTAATGTGTTATGGTCGACATGTTTCTCCAGAAATTTATTCTTGTCACGCGCACCCCAAACAATATCAAAATCCAACAAACCGACTCGGATATCGGCAATGCTTTTGGTTTGGATTTTTGTTCCGGTTTCACGTCTACGTGTCTGAAGCTCTGATGGATCTGGATGAGGGTTCCATTTGAAATTACCAACTATCAGAAACGGATATGTTTCTTTTGGTGCATCCTTAATTGGATTCAACCTCATGAGCTGGATAATCTCCATCGACTTCAATGCTTTGATGACATACTGATACAATGGACGATCCGTTCCAAGATTTATTGTAACATTATCCATTGGATTTTGTTCATCATCAAAAATGTAATGAATCATATCATTCTTCCTCCTTCTGATTATAAATGTATAAAGATGTTGACTCTCCTTATACAAAAAAATGATATAAATATTTGTTTTACAAATTATTCTAGAAAAACTCGATCGTAATAATTTCATTATGAAAGGAATGAAATGTATGAAAGTACAAGGTTTATATAATATAGAAGAAGACATCAAGATCAATGATCTTAAAGAAGTAACATCATCGGTTATTTATCGATCACAAAACGTTTACAATTCACAAGGTTTATTCTCTGAAGAAATATTTGGTTCGACACCAAATGAACGTTGGTACAAATGTGGTTACATCAAATTACCAATCAGAGTATTCAATCCAATGGTTGCAAAAACAATCATCACCCGTAGTGGTGGTGCGATACGTAAATGCGCATATGGTTTAGCAAAGTATAATCTGGAGAATGGTGTATTGATTGAATCTCCTGATGGTCAATACTCTGGAATGGTGGATTTGTATAAAATATGGAATGATATTGATATCAAGAAAACGTTGAAAACCCGCAGTGATGATAATATTGATATTCTGACCAAATGTCCTCGCGATCTTATATTCATTAACAAACTTCTGGTACTGCCACCAAACTTCCGTCCAATCGGTATGAAGAATGGTCGTGCGGTTAAATCGGAAATCAATTCAATCTATATGAAGATATTGGGTTACAGAAGTATCACCGCCCGTGTAACAACAACTGCTGCTCAGGTGCATAACAAACTTCAGGATGCAATTGTTGAATTGTATACATATCTCCAGAAATATCTTGGAACCAAGAATGGTTTCTTACAAAAGAATCTGTTGGCAAAAACCGCAGTGTGGACCGCAAGAAATGTTATCTCCGCACCAACATATCGTGATGGTGAACCTGAAATTGGTATATTCGATACTGGATATCCTTCGCACACATTATGCACATTATTCAATCCAATTTTAAGATATCATATTAAACAATTTTTATCACCTAATAATATCAGAGAAATTCACAATAACCCTGAAGAAGTCAACAGCTCAATGTTAGAAAACATGTACGATGAACGTGCAGTTGCTGATATGCTTGATGTGTATCGTGAAAATTATGGTGCACGTTTCCGTATAATGTATCTTGACCCTGAGCACCAGAGACCAATAATGATTACATTATATGATAATAAAAAACAAGAAACATTCACACGTCCATTGACACTGACCGATTTGGTTTACATTGCCGCAAAACACGGTATCGTTGATGCCAATCGTCACTGTTATACGGTACGATATCCTATTGGTAATTATCTCGGTGCATTCTTCACACGTGTTGTAATATTATCAACAATCGTAACAGATGATATCACATTCCAAAATGAACGTTTTCCATACTATCCACATGTCGATACAACAATGGATCATCATCATGTTGCAACATTCTTCAAGGATACACTTACACCATCGAATAGTAATCTTCCAAAATGGAACGGTGACTACGATGGTGATACCGTCAAGAGTTGTGGTCTGATGACCGATGAAGCAAATGAAGAAGCTGAACGCCTGATGTATGCCAAGGTGAATAACATGCGTCTCCAAGGCACTGGTATCTATGAGATCGGCAAAGAGTTTACATCTGCCTTGTATACATTGACGAAGCTGTGATTTGTTTATTTTGTAGGAGATGATTTGTATGGCACATATTCCGACATTTATAAATCCTGAATTCTTAAAGTTACTTAAACCGAAAACAGAATTACATGAAAAGAAAATGCATCCTAAACGTTTATTCAGATTAACTGATGGGATACCACATCGTGACTCATTAAATAAACATTGCATGTTTGATGTTCTGGTAACAATGAATGATAATCTGACAAAGTATCATGATACAAATGAATATTGCATATTATCATTACTTGGATCAAAACCTAAATGTATATTCAACGATGATAAAACATGTGATTGTTTTAATTGTATTCAACGTTGGGTGAATTCAAATGAAGAGAGGTAAACATAATGGCATTTTTCGATATGTTTAAATGTATGGAACAGTATGGATCAAATGAACCATCGCCAAATGAAGTTCCTGAATACCCACAGCCGGTTTCTGGTTTTGAAGGAATGTATAACACACTTAAAATGGACCCGACATATTATCGCGTCAACAGTTACACATTACCTTATGCATCATCACATTGGGAAAGTGGTTCACCGATGTTACGTACAATGAACGATGAGGGATTACTTCCCCCATTGTCAGATCGTATTGATCCCAACAAGATATTCAATTCTGACATCAATGCATTACGTGCGTTGGCTGCAGACCAGGCTAAGATACTCAAGGTGTTTGAAAAGAAAGCTCTTGAATCTTTGACTGACAAAAACAAATTTGGTGTCACTGAAGAAGATATTGAAAGCATGCAGGCAATCACAGCTGCACGTAATGCAATCGTTTCTATCAATGAAAAACAGATTAACGTTAAGAAACACATTGCAGATTTGAAAATCAAACAACAGAACAATCTTGGATATGGTGCGTCGGGATCATCTGGTGGCAGTGATATGAAATCATCTGGTGGTTTCACAACAGATGTACTTGATTCTATCTATGCTGCAAATGCAATGCCAATTGCAACACAACCTCCAAAGGAATATACACCGGTTGATGTTGACCAAGCATCATCCTTACTGGAATCAATTGTTGCACCATCATCTGTAATCGAGAATGAAAGAAATGGTATTGTGACTGAGGTTGTTGTTGGTGAAACAACCAATGATGTTAAATTTGCACAGTTCGATTCAAATGGTAACATGATTGACAATCCCGTCGGATTACCAAACGCAGCAATCAAATCAATCGACATTGAGGCTGGTACTGCAATTGATGAATTCGATCGTCCTTATACTATACACAAAGATGAAATCTAAATCATAAATGTTTTATTATGCGGGGTGTATCCCCGCATAATAAACGAATCAATAAGCGCCTGCTTTATACTTATATTGCGATTCTATAAATATAAACGGTGAAATTATATTTGTATAAATTGTATTTGCGATTCATATGATTGATACGAATAAATTTATATGAAAGGAAATGAAAGAGTTATGAATATGATAGATGCAAAATACGGAATGAAATATCCGTTCCCGCATACAATGACTCATATCATAGACAACAGTGGTTACAGAGGCACTGCTTCTATTAACTATGCTGATGATCCTTCACTCTTCTCAACAATTGTTGTTGGTGCTTTCCCAATGGGTGAAGACCGCAGAGTTATCAGACTTACAGACACTCGTATTCCACGTGTTTGTTATGGTCTTAATTCTATCACTCAGACAGACCGTGACAAGTATGGTCAGGTTGTAGACTATCCATTGTCTCTGATCAACCAGGGTGCACCTGTTCAGATGCTTCGTGTCACACCTGAAGATTCAACATATGCGTTCGTAACTATATTTGTTTCATACAAATGGGACGACGAAACAGACGAGCCTGTTCTCCATGTAAAGTTTGAAAGTGAGTCTGAAGCACCAACTGGTTCAGTTCTTGCAAACTTTAAGAATCCTGAAAGACTGGCACAGCAGCTCATCAATGAGTATGCTAAACAGGAGCCATCATCTGATGGTTGGACAAAACGTGTATTTGCAGTAATCGTTTCTGCAGGTCGCGGTCGTGTGTATAACAACATGCGCATGGCTATAAACACTGTGTCCCAGGCTAAGAGACCAACAAACACACGCTACAGCTTCAGCACAATCGACAGCAGAGTTTCTTCAGTTATCGAGGAATTCGTTGGAACTCTCGTAAACATTGACAATCCTGATTCAACTGTTGATACAGTAAATTCAATTGTCAACCAGCGTTCAAGAGGTGGTTCAGTTCTTAAGCCAATCATCAATGAGAAGGCTGTAACTGAAATCTTCGGCGAATACACCAAACACTATGCTGAGCAGGTTGAGACTGGTGAGTATGATACAAATGATTTCATCATCAATACCCAGAAGACATTGAATGTTAACACATTCGATATCATCACAGGTAAATATATCTACGACGGTCTTGATGTTTCTCTGCCTTTCTATCAGGTAGATGCAGAAGATCCTGATATCCCAAGACTGGCAGAAGCATACAAACTGCTTACAACAACATCTCAGGCTGCTATTGATGCTCAGAACAAAGCACCTGCAACCATTCTCCAGAATAAGATGATCAACGCTTCTTACGGCATTACAAATGATGGTTCATCTGTATATGTTGGTGATGTATATCTTTCAACAACTGGTAGTCGTTACCAGAATCCTAGACTGGTATTCATCTGCGGCATTAACCAGTACACCCAGGTAATTACAACTGTATCATTTGATACTGTTTATCCTCTCGATGGAACTGCTACCGAAACCAACGGCGTTGGAATCGGATTACCACCTCAGCCTATAAAGAAGGTATATGAAACAACACCTACAAATGCACAGCGTGCAGCAGATGGTCTCGTTTCAGGTGATATATTTGCAATCATCAATTCATCACCTACAAGTGCATCCAGCTTTACTCTCCATATGGAAAGTAATGGTGGTGCATATTCCACATACAGAGCTGATCAGATAGTATCTGCAATTCCGTTCGATAAGAAGCCTGGTATGAACAACATCGTCGCTGTTTACAATGGTGATCAAACCACAGATGAAGGATGGAAACTGTCTAAACATAAAACTTCAATCGGTTATACTGTTATCGATATCACCAAGGGTGATGTATATGTAAACGATTACGAGGTTGCTACTCGTCCGTATGACTATGATAGCATCGAGATCAATCGTCTCCTTATAAAGAACAACTCCGTGAAATTCGGCAACGTTCCTGATGTTGCTGGCATATCAACTGAGATCTATGGTCTCAAGTATGATGTACTGGAGTATGCTGATGCTGACATTGCTAAATGGGCAATCAGTAACGTTCCACTGTCAGATTCTGGTACAGGCGAAGGTTGGAAGATCGGTGAAAGATGTACTCTTACAACTGAGAATGCAACACTTCAGTTTGAGGTTACTAAGGTTAAACCTAACAATGGTGCTGTTCTTGCAGTTAAGCCAATCAACAACAATTCATCTACATCACCTACTAAGATCACTGGAGAGCAGAGACTGATATCTGTTTCTGACAGCAGTCGTGTTCTCACAGTTACATTTACAGAAGCTGATAACTATCCATATGCTGCTAACGGTGATGCAACACCTAAGGACATCACACGTTATGTCGTATCTGGTGTACTTGGTTCATTGTGGAAACTCGCACTTGATGGTGTAGTTATTCCTGATGATTACTACTCACCAACATACGGTATCAACATGAGTTCTGAATTCGGTGGCGTTGCACTCGATAAGGGTTCTGCTGGATTCCTTGATGATCCTGATGTAAATGAAATCGTATTCAAGTATAAATACGCTGAGCTTCTGGTTAAGGCATTCAAGGGTGAGATTGATCCTTCAATCCTGTCACCTATCAGAGTTCCTGCCAAGTTCATGTTCGATGCTGGATACAACACCGTCATTGGTTCATCATTCATCACATCAATGTCTCATACTGTTGAAGACTGGATCAATGGTTCAGTTGTATTCAACGATGACGAAAAGGAAGACATCTTGTTCAATCCTGACCTGATTGCTTCACTTTCACCGGCAGACATCGATGTCAAACAGGCAATGTATGATCTGATGATCGTACGTATTTACGATGGCATTCCTGAGGACAAACGTCCAATTGGTCCTGGTTCAGGATTCAATGTTCTGTTTGACTCATGCACTACTGATGGTGCTACTGCATCTGCACTCAACAAATCATTTGCAACACGTTTCACAAACCCGAATGGTTCATGGGATATCGGTGGTCTTACAACACCTACTGGTTATACATATACATTCGTAAAGCGTGTTGTTGATAATCTTGTTAACCACTGCAAGACATATTCAATCAACAAACCATTTACTGGTGACTATACAACTATCGCTCCTACAGAGTATTCTTCTATCTTCCCAGATATCGATGCAGACAACTGGACATACAGAGATCTCATGTGGAATAGTGGTGGTAATGCATGGCTGCCTGATTCTAATGGTTATGTTAAGAGAAGCTCACAGAGAACATTCTATGATGATGAAACATCTGATCTCCTTTGGGAGTCCAACATGAGAACACTTTCACAGCTCACATATCTGCTTCGCCAGAAGATTGAGCACTATCTGTTTGAATATTCTGATGATTCAACTCTGAAGACTTTGAAGACAGAGTGTGACACAATGTTCGCTAACTGGGTTGGTAGTCTCGTAGATGAACTCAACATCGAGTTTGAGCGTGGTCTCAATACTGACGGTGGTGACATTGTAATCTGTAGAGTTAGAGTTGTATTCCGTGGTCTGGTCATTCGTGTTCCGATCATCGTTGATGTACAACGATCATAATGAAAGGAGTGACACTTTATGCCGATTAGCTTACAAAGTGGCATCAGAGAATATACCGGTGATCTTTCACAGTATACTGGTGTACTCGGTGGTCTCACACCTGATGTACACACACTTCGTTCTCTCAACCCGCTTACAAACAACCGTCTGATCGCAGTAATGTATCGTGGACCTTATTTCCTCATGCACTACTTTGCAGGTTCAAATGGTTCTGCATTTACCAACAAAGAGTTTGCAACATACAAAAAGATCATCGAATATTACAACCTTGGTATCACTTGCCAGATTGGTGATTCGACTCTTACACCTGCAACACTCCAGGGTGGTTTCTCAGGAAGAACAATCAACTTCCCGACAACACAGAGTGCTAACCAGAACCAGACACTGACAATCACAGTTCCCGAACTCGTTGGTCGTCCTATGGCAAACTTCCACAACATGTGGATTGATGGTATCGCTGATCCTATCACTGGTTTGACAACATATCAAGGTCTCGTAGCAGGTTCTGTGGACAAACAGTCCAGAACACCTCAGCGTATCTTCGCTGCTAACACTGGTGCAAATGCTTCTGCACTCGAACCATCACCGGCATGGGAGGTTGCAGAGTTCCTCATTATCGCATTGGATCGTTCTGGTGCACGTGTTGATGGTGCTGTTATGGCTCTTGGTTGTCTTCCTCAGGCAAAGGTTGGTAATACAATCTTTAACTCAAACGCAACTGGTCAGTCACAGATCGAACAGCTCCAGTTGGTATTCAACTGTCAGTATGTTCAGTCAACATATGTTAATGACCTTGCAGCAAGATATGTTCGTCAGTTTGCCGTATTCGGTAACAGCATGAACTTCAACCCTGGTGCTGGCGATGCATTCTTCGATGCAAACTCGTCTGCAACATACGGAGATATCAACTCTGCTATGTTCAATCAGGGTCGTCGTCCTACACTCGATGCGGTTCAGAGTGGTCTTGGAAATGCACCTGTATTCTCATCTTCGTACGAAGGTATTCAGAGACAGATGCCAGACGAGAAGAAGATCACAATTGCAGATCATTCTCGTATATACAATTCTGCAACAACCACAACACCTATCGACAATCCTTATCAGACAGAAACTATCTGATGAAAAAAATAAATATATTGTTGGGCGGGGATATCCCCGCCCTCTTTATATTTATTCTACTAATAAGAATATTTCAACAATATCAAATTTCTCATAAACGAATTTCACCATTACATATGAATCATTCTGATATGAAAACGTGTGTATTCCAACGGATTGTAATTTTTTATCTGCTTTGGTGATTAATTGTTTGGATACAACAATACCACGAGATTCATCAATGGTTGTTGGTTCTTTTGCTTTGGATACAACAGCACGATCATATGTGTCAAATTCATCATTATCATATCCTGCATTAACCAACCCATTATCATTGATGGTATCAAGTAATTTCATGTCGAATGTTTCATCTTTTGTTAATTCATCAAAGAAATCTGAATCTTTAATAATTATTTTATATTTATCCATCTTCTTTGGAATATGCGACTTTATTACTTCTGCTGGAGATAAATCTTTCTTCATTTGTATCATCCTTTCTTAAACTCTGTCTGTAAACCATGATGCAATGTATTCAACATAACCTTCGATTGTGATTGATTCGGGTTTCGCACATCTCATGTATGATGAATTATGTAATGATTCAAAAATGTAATCATATAGTCCATCTGTCTCATCTGGTGAGTATGTGAGTTCATCGAGTGCTTTGTTTGAAAACGTTTTGAAATGTTCTTCAACCTCATCATGTTCCAGCATTGATAGATCCAATATCAGATAGTCCAATATCAATGCATGTTTCATCTTTTCAATCAAACGATTTATGATATCGATGATTGGAATCTCGGTTCGTGTTATTGCATCACCAAACATTGAATTCTCTGCCAAACGTTCACCAACATAATCGATGGCTGATGCTATGATTGATTCTGTTGTATATATCACATATTGAGAACCATCATAATTTGATGCAAACAACCATTTATCAATTATGTCTAAATCACTGGCGTTGGTGGATAATGATTCCACATCCACAACATTGACATCATATACGCGTAACTTATGTTGTCTGATAAACATGTTGACTTCTTCACGTGTTCGTGCATATATTTTATCAACCAACATCGTTTCTTTGTTGCTCATGGATAAAAATGGTACACATATTTCAAACGCATCCATTGTTTAACACTCCTTCATTGTTATCTGTGCCAAGTATGCAAGTAACTTTAAATTGTCATTAAAATATTTACCATTAATCTTAGTAAAAGGTAAATAACAGTTTTCAGGCAATTCACCTTTAAGATATTGAGTCTGATATTCTGACAAATAATGATAAATTCGATCATCATTGTTTTCAATCATCTTAAAGACTTTGAGAATGTGACGGCACATTCCAATTGTGTGTTTGTCCAGAACGTTTTCACGTATTCCTTTATATGTAATTGATTCATCATCATCGTTATAAAACATTTCAATGTTTTCATATCTGATATAAGATGTCCATTGATGTTTTGCTTTGAACTCAATACCATCAACAACCATTTTGAGTTTACGCCTGGTATTGATAAACAACGCATCGGAATGTATTGAAATGATTTCATCATCTGTAATGTCATTAACTTCAATGAAATGTTTTCTCACTTCTTTGAGTTTCGTATAATATTTATCCGAAAACGATGGATCCTGCTTCTGAATATTACCAACACGAACAACACGGTCTTTCTTTGGTAACAGTTTTAATTCATCAATGACATTTTGTGGTAGATAATGAAACACCTCGGCTATTTGTAATGATGCTTCTCGCATATCACACTCCATTATCTTACCATGAAACACATGGGTCACCTCTGGATTGTATGTGAGTAATTTATCAAAATCGATCATATAGATCACTCTCCTTTCAAAAAAATAATATGTATATAGAAAACAAAAAAGAAGCCTGCTGTTTAGCAGCAGGCCATCTAAATTTAGACGTTTCGTCCAAATCTAGATCATTATGACTGTTTGACCATGCACTCCAGCATGATCCTTTATTAATAATTTCCAGTCCCATAATCTGGAGCTGGATAAAACCAATGGTTTCCCAATGGTTTTCTTTTTCATTAGCGGTTGTATAAAAATGTGACTGCCCATACGGGCCGCCAACTTGTTCTTCTATACAGCAGATTTCTCCATTGTCACCTGTATAGATGATGTAGTCCATCTCTCCGTATTCTATAGAATACTCATATCTGGCTTTTAGTTTGTTTTTGAATGTTATGTTCATAACGATTCTCCTTTCTGAAATTAGCTGTCCGAGCATCAGGCTTCTGCCTGGATCAGGGCGTCGATTACGCCCCAATTATAGATTGCTGCTGCTATTGCAGCCAGCATATAGACTCTTTCGTATCTGGATGAGGTCGGATCAAGAGTTTTCAGCAACTTGATCCTTTCTTCGAATAATATACGGTCATCTCTCATAATAATGATGACCTCCTTTCATAATAGATTGAAGAATATATTGTAATATTCTTCATATTAATGATATATATACGGAATTTCGATATTATCGAAAACCCACAGATAAATCTCAACAAAGGAGGTCATGATATGAGTAGAATAGTTGAGATCGTTGACCCGATTACTCATAAGAAAGGTTATTATGATTTTGGTACAAAGAACACATCATTTCTTGAGACTGCCAGAGAATTAAAAGATTTAGGCATTAAACGTTGGTATCAATGTTTGGAAGTTAAATACCCACAATTCGGTGTACAAGATTTGGATCCATTTGATGAGAATCTGACACAAGAACAAATTGGATATCTCGTACTTGAAGCAAATGATAACGTTTGGTTTTATGCCAGAGAAATTGTACGTGTACCTGCAAAGGGTGCGCCTAAACCATATCGATTATATTTACATCGTGCGGCACATGCAACCATATGGTGTTATATACATTCATTCGACGTTGAATTATGTCAACCTCGTCAGACGTATAAAACAACCACTGCAACCGCATTAATCCAACACGCATTCATATACAATCAAAACAACATCAACATCCCGTATTTACATATAAAAGATGCAGACTCAACACGTAACGCTGGTATGTTAAGAGACTATGTTGAAGCAGGACCAAAATGGGCAAATCCATGGGTTACATGGAAAAAACCGCCTGGATTGAAATCATTAAAATATGATGCACATGGTACGACCATCGCAGTTAAAGCATCATCAGATTCTCCAGACAAAGCCAGAGATATCCTTCGTGGTGATACATTGTTTGTTGCATTCATCGATGAGTGGGAGTATATACCATACATTGATAACGTTGTCGAAGGTTGTTCACCTGCGATGGTATCTGCACGTTCAATTGCAAAAGAGGCACATGGACGTACATGTATATTCTACACATCAACACCTGGTAACTTGGACTCTCAACCTGGTAAAGCGGCCCAGAAAATGATTGATGCAACACCACGTTTTTCAGAGAAATATTATGATTTAACTGATGAACAACTTCAAGCAATCATTGATGGTACCGCAGGCAGTCAAAATAATGATGGTAAACCTATCACCAAATTTTATATTGAATTTGATTATAAGCAACTTCGTAAAACAGAAGAATGGTTAGCAGAACAACACCAACGTGCAGTTGAAGCCAATAAGATGGACGAGTATCGTCGTGGTGTTTTGTTACAACGTTATCGTGGTGCTGAACAGGTTCTTTTCCGTCAAGAAGACGTGGACTACATCAACAATCACATGATTCGTCACGATTACGAAATCTTGTTGTTGGATAAATATGTCATGTATATATTTAAACATGAAGTCCACAATGTTGACTTAATGTCTGATAACCAATATTTCGATATCGATATTCCATATCTTGTTGGAATTGATATTGCCGCTGGTACCGGTGGTGATAATACTGCAATAACAATCGTTCATCCATATACATTGAAAATAGTTGCAGAATGTAAATCACCATACATGGGACCATTCGATTTAATGCGTGTTATCACCGAATTGGCACGAATGCTTCCACGTTGTTTGTTCTGTCCTGAAGCAAATGGTGTCGGAAAACCAATCATGGATTTCTTCCAGGAAGGTAGTCTCATTGGACGTGTATACCATGATCCAAGATTGGACATATCTAAGAATGCTCAGATACTTGATCCAATACAAACACGTTTGAAAGAACAAGCTATTGGTAGACAATACATTGGAACCAATGTTTCAGCAACGGTACGTGAATCAATGATGACATTATTGAAAACATTGGTTCGTGACCATCGTGAAAAATTGAATACTCCATTTCTTGTTCAAGATTTGAACTCGCTTACAATATTTAAAACTGGAAAGATTGCTGCTGAACCTGGTGCACACGATGACTGTGTTATGTCTTATTTGCATACTGTGTTTGTGTTGTTCTATGGTAAGGATTTGAACAGATTTGGAATCAACACCCAGTTATGTAAATTCGAATCCAGTAAAAAAGCAATGTATGAATATGAAACTAAACAACGTGACGATGTTATCAATAATATGATCCCAACTATTGGTCATGAAGAACAAATGAGATTGGACATAATCAAGGCGAATAAAACAAATGATATTGTTGATGACATGGGTTATACACGTGCAGAATATGCAGGTGTTGCTCCAGTAAAAGATGATCCATATGCTCGTAAACGACGTATGGAAGATTTGCAATTCCTGTATGATGTAAATCAATTCTAAAACAAAAAAAAGAAGTTGGGGAGTGTATCGCTCCCCCTTCTGTTATTCAATTTTATCGAAGCATTGGAGCCATTTTAGGCTCCAATAGCATTTCCCAGAGGAATCATGTTTATGACTCTCTGGGGAAATCACTTTCCCTGTTGTCTCTCGTATGCTTCAGTTACAGCAGCTACAACTACATCTGAGAGCAGCCTAAGCGGATCCACGTTAGCCGGGTTGTTCTGTGGTGCTGTCTGCTGATTTGTCTGTGTCTGGTTGGCTACCAGACACTTAAGGAGATCACCAAGCAGCTCGTCGTTTGACTTTGGCTTCTCAGGCAGGAGCTTCTGCTTATTCAGCTCCCCGTAGAGCCATTCGCACTGGGTGTTGGCTCTTGTAGCAGCCATCTGTGCTTCTTTGGCTGTATTAAAGGCTGCTGCAGCTGTGCCTTCACTGCCTTCAAGTGACTTAATACGGTCACCGTGCTTCTTGAGCACTACTGAATCGATTACTAATCCGACGCTGTTAACAGCGCCGACGCCCAGTGAAATTCCTGTGAAAAGATCAATCATTTTTGTACTCCTCTTGTCTGAATGATAACAGACTGGTTTGTTTCGAGTTGTCCTTCTCGTTTTAATCGTGAGAATGTAAGCCATCTATCGAACACCCCTCTTGTTTTTATAATCATTTAAATGGGTTTCATAAACGTCATGTATTCTCATAACACTATAATGATATATATACCGAATTCCAAAATTCTAGCTATTTCCACTTCTCCAGCATACAAAAAATATACACATTGAGGGGGTAATACCCCCTCAATATATAATGCATATTATTTCAAGAACTTCTCTTCATCAAGTATTCTAAGATACTTGAAGAACAGCTGGAATGCGGTGCGCATGTATTCTTCATTCTTATTATTGAAAAGATCTGTTTTCGTGATCATGTTATCACAGAAGACGTTCATGTCAACAGTACCTTCATACATGTTGTTTTTGTTATTCTGTTTCAACCAACTCTTGTACTGTGAATAATATGAATACATAACCAGAATGGTTCTGAGATATGATCCAGATATTTTAACTTCATGGTTTGCAATCTGGAATGTTTCTTCCATATCAACGGTTGAAATGGAATTGACAGTGAAGTCGTTTTCCAGTTTTATACCAATGGCTTTAAGATATGCTTTGAAACATTCAAGCTGTGGGAACTGGTTGACCACACCTTCCGGAATGGCAATGTCATTAAGATGTGACATCATCAGTGAATTCTTTTCATACTGTGAACCTCTGTAGTATGTTGTCATTTTGCCAAACATTTCAACATCAACAACCTGAAGGAATCCGTATGTATCATATTCACCAAACTTGATGGCATTATCAGAATACTGAATCTTACGGTTCTTATAGTTAGATGTCTTGATGGGAAGATCATATAATGTGGTACGTCCAGTTGCAACTGCGGACATATTCTTGGATGCTTCCTGTTTAAGTACCCATGTATACTGATAACCGATTGCGTATCTTTCTTTCTTCTGTTCAATCCAACGATGACGAAGTTTTGTACTGATGGTGTATTTATGGAATATTGAACGTTCCCATTTATCAGATGCTTTTCTTGTTCCTTCTTCTAAACGTTCTTCCCATCTATCGTAGGCTTCAATAGTTGCATCACGAACGTTTTCTTCCTGGAATGGTGGTAATAACATATATAAACCATTATTACAAATATCTTCATATGTGGCTTGTGGATTACGTCTGTATTTCAGTTTGATACTGTTACCCCAATCGTGGTTGAATAATGACATGTAATCGATCACGAGTTGGACTGCATCATCACGAGAAACATTATTATTTGGATTTGTAATATAATTATGAATGCATTCCATCTGGAATGTAATGGTTCCTTCATATAATGCAAAACCGATGATTCTGTTTGTTGGTGCAAATCCATTTGCCAACATATCAACTGGACGACCAAACTCATCACGTGGCATGCATTCATCTGGAAGAATCATTGAAACAACGGATTTATTACCATAACGACCTGTGATCTTCTGACCTTTGCGGATCTGTTTCTTCTGTAATATCTTAAAGACAATCTGGACATATGGTAATTTTTCTTTGGTGCTCCATTTTGCATTCGCCATCAGATACTTCTTTGCTTTATGATAAATATCCAATAACTTGGTATCATCCTGATCAACATGATTGATGATGGTTGATACATATGAATATATGTCATTATACCAATTCATGATACAGTTATGATAGTATGCAAGCTGTTTATCCTGAAGCTCTGGTGCATTACTATAGATATCGATGTCGGTAATGATTCCATCTGTGTAATAATTGATATCACTGATGTGAGGAATCATTGCTTCTGATTTACTACTTAATGCAGATATTTCTCTTAATGAGCAAAGGATACCAGATTTGATATGTTCACCAATATCCGGAAATGCTTTATAATTGTCGATGGTTCCGTAGTTGTTTAACATAAACATCTTTTCACTGATGTCAACTGTTACCTTATCAACCATTGAGTATTCCAACTTTTTACATGCCGACTCAGAAAGAATAATTGCATCCTCTGTGAGATCATGTAATGTTGTATAAAGTATTCTTAAATTTGCACCTGCACAATAATGATTGTCTTCATCATATGATGTGGTCTTTGAAATTACTTCGCCCTGTGGTATAATGTCACTTTCATGATAACGGCCATTAATCATGTCAATGTTCTGGAAACCATATTTCTCAACATTCCAATGAACAGCTTCTGCCAAATGGCACACATATTTATTCGTAACTGTATCTCGGAAAATATACAGTATTGATGAATATGGGCTATTTGGAAATTTGACAAACTTTCTTTCAAGAACCAAACGGTTCTTTGCAGTTACAAAGAATGATGAACGCTTACCGTACGCATCTTCTGCACCAGTGAAAATTCTGGGGAATTCACCATGGTTGAGAACAACACGTTGAGAGGCGTGTTTTGAAAACATCAAACTACGGACTGGAGATATCTTACCCGGAAATCCTAAACCCGAAACACCACATAAACTATACTTGTTTACTGATTCCATTTTACTACGGATATCAGAAGTCTTGTTCATGACACGACGTGTGGTATCACGACGTTTGATGTCTTCTGGTTTGAATTGTCTTACTTTTGCCATTTTTATAATCCTCCTTCTGAATGTAGGTGTACAAAGCAGTTGTTTGGTTGTACAAAATAATGATATAAATATCGTTTTTATTACACGGGGGATTATCCCCCGTGTAACATTAAACATTATGAATTCATATATTCGGAAATCATTCGTGTGAATTCAACACATGGTGACATGTTTGTATTGTTGGGTTTATTAAGTTCAACTGATGCAAATGACAATGCTCCGTATATTCCAAGTATAATATAAATATCACTGAGAACGGTGAGATTGGTTGCCAGTTTTATCATCAACTTTTGTAAGTCAAATGTTTTTATATTGAATTTACTCATGATGTCTTCATTGCTGTACATACGTTGCACCAGAGACAGTTCATAATTACATATAATATCACGACATTTGTTTTCATATTTTTCGATGTTTTCTTTTTTGGAATTCATGTAATTCTTGAGTGTCTTCAAATCAACCAATGTTACAGTATACTCAATCAGTGGTGTGAGATTTGAATATGCCTGGAAACGTAATGCATTGATCTGTTCCCAATACTTTGTTACCAAGAAATGCAGATACACATCATCAACCAAATCCTTTAAAGAGACTTCGTCATTGGCAAACTTGGTTGCAAGTTCACTGCCAGGAATCAATGTGTCTCTCATGACATCAGCATCGATCTTTTCAACGATTGCTTTTCCTTCTTCGGTTTCATAATTGAGATAGAATGAACGATCATTTTCAAAACCATCAGTTTCAGGATCAGAGTATGGCACAATCGATTCAAGTGGTTCACTGTTGAGTTCAATGGCACTTAAAGCGTTACGGAAACATTTGTCATATATATCCTTGTCCATGTGTCTGTACTTCTGTCCAATCAACTGAATATTCAGTAAATAAATATTCATCTTATTTACAAAATAACGATGATTGTTGAATATCTGATGAAAGTCATCTATCTTACTTCTATTGATATTAAACATGTTTATTTCTTCCTTTATTCATTTGATTGTTTTTGGGCATAATACTGATTGCGGATGTCTTCATAATTATTGACGACATACCGCATTCCATCAGTATTTATAATAACGAAAACGAATTCGTTTAATGTTGTATACATATAGATCACCTCGGTGATCACATGCCGTCTTCTAACGCCTCTGCCAATGTCTCTACATCAACATTTGGTGTTTGGGTGTTTTCTTGTTCCTTTCGTTGTGCCTCAAGCTGCTCAATCCGTAAATCTCGTAGGCGATGTACGAATGGAAGTGGCATCTCCATAAGTACCCCTATTGGAATGATGTTCTTCAATAGTTGAGCATAATTTATCAACTCTATTCCGTGTCGGTCAAGTTGATATCGATATTGTTCAGCCGTTGAGATAATTGGGAAAGCAGTGTCTCCGAAATGTCACGGATTGGAATACGTTTGGAAACACGTCCACAATGTGGGCAAACGATGTCTTCTAAATAGAATGAGAAACATTCGTTCTTTTCTGCGACAACCTGAGTGAGACGGATAAGAACACATGAATCTGTGTTATCCAATGATGAAGTAATGATTTCTTCAATACGTTCCCATTTATCGTAACGATAATATTTACCATTCTTATGAATGATGATTGCCGAAATTGATAATGCCATTGAAAGCAACAGCTGGAATTCAACCATGTCATCTCCATCGACACGACCAGATCCAAATGTTTCACCAGGACGATAACGCTGATACAGATTATTGATGATCGGGAATTTTGTATAGATGTAATCATATACAGATGGATCTTCCAGTTCAACAGTAATGCCTGTCTTAGGCAATGTATAAAGTTTTCTTGTGTTGGATTTCTCATTCCACAACTGAAGAGCTTCAGCACCCACCGATGCGGCATGTACTGATTTATACCATTTCGGAAGTAATGATTCATCAAAGTGAATGATCTTTGCAGGTGAATATTTGAATGTGTTATCTTTTCCACAATCTTCATTTCCACATGTGATTACGATATCTTCCTCGGGATCTGCAGTTGCAACAAGCACTGCCCACATCAACAGTTCTCTATCGGCATACTTTGTTTTCTGTAAGAAATCTGTAAAGCTGTTGAATGAACCGATTGACACGTTCTTCATATGTTTATAAATGATACTCCATTTGCGGAGTTCATTATCTGCCAGATTACCAGATGATGGTGCAGATGTGAGTTTTATGAAATGAAACAAGTTGATTCCAGATATTGTACATCTGTAGGCAGAACGAGGTAATGTCACAGGCTGGTCATTTATACCAGGATCATATTGTGTAATTACACCAGGTTCATCGGAGTTGTTGACAATTACCACTTTCTCCATATCAAGATTTGTGACTTCCTTGACAACAACATCGATCTCACGAACCTTGTCAATATTTGCAGTGATGGAATCATCAATATTGATTGTTACTGGTGTATTAGGCTGAACATCAACATTGATCTGTAATGGTGCACTAACACTTGTAGGAATGGTTTCCTGTGGAGTCTGTGGTGTCTGAGATGTTGTACCTATTGAACCATTTTCTGCAAGTTCTTCCTTTGCGGTTTTTCCGTTAGGGAGTATCCAGTTTGACAGAATCTTGTCTTCAAATTCGGGTGTAATTATTTCACCACTGTTGTGGTATATATCAATAAGATCACCCATAATGTGCATCTTCTGAACATTACCACCACCAGGGAGTTCTCTTACATCGGGAATCGATCCTGATATAATATGATACTTCGCAACAACTCTGTTGACCATCTGTGCGACAATCGCAAGTTTCTCAGACTGAAATCCGACAGCTTCACGATTATAATTTTCATCCTTTTCATCAGGAGCCTGGAATGCATCGGGAAGTGTGTTTTTCTTTGCATTGGCATACATTGTTTCACGTTCTTTGATACGTGCATCATCCTCGGCTTTGAGTTCATTTTCCAGATCATCATCACCATAATCGATTTCATCAGTTTCAACCTCTGTTGAAATGTTTGGTTCTATAGGGTATGGAGCTGGAATATGGGGTTCAAATGTTGGTGGATCGAGTTTCTCCATCGGTGTTGATTCTGATGTTGTTTCTGTATCCGGTGTTTTGATGTTACCTGCTGCGGCAGCATGACGACGTAAAAGCTCATCAAGCTTATCATTGTTAGGCATGAATAATCACCTATCTTTCTTAAAAATAATATGTCAAACATATATAGATATCGGAGATATCTAATTACCATTTCAGTATGACCCAGAATATAATTATATCTAGAATTTTGAAATTCCATATATATATTATTAATATGAATAAGAAGATAGAAATATCAACTTATTCAATACATTAATCACTTTTTAATTACTGGCGCAAGGGGCTCGTCATCCGCCTGCGAATTATGTATGCAGGTCCAGGAGGTAAACTTATGAAAAATATTATCAAGATCAATTCAATCGCAATCACGGTAGAAGGCAACCCGATCGAACTCAACGGAATCGAGTTCACAAATGAGGCTTCTGCACAGGAGCTCGCCACCAGTGGCGCGCTCATCAAGGGGCTCATAAATGAGCTTAAGCCTCTTATCCAGGAGGCTGTAAAGCCACAGGCTACAGAACCCGTTGTAAGACGGGTTGAAAGGGTGGAACCCACACCAACGCCGGCACCTGTAAAGGTTTCAGCAACTCCTGTTGAGAAGAAATCTTTAGAGCGTAAAAATCTCTCTAAAGCATTTAGAGAGATTGAGAGACCTGTCTCATTAAAAGAGACGGGTTTCAAGACATGGGAATGGAAATCCCAGGAAACAATACCAACACGCATAATAAATGTAAAAGCCAGCGAGCTGGATCATGTAATGATCAGTTTAAAAGTCAGCGAAACATGGGTTCACGTCCATGTGAGACCCGATAATACACGTATTGTCGGTGTATCCCCAGAGGACTTCATCGAATTCCTCAACTATGGGGAATTCCCTGGCGATGTCCGTGAATACGTTGAAAAGGTGGCGACTCTCTGATGAAAGTCGCTATCAAAGTAATCCGTTTCCTCGCCTGGTTCTTAGCGGGCTAAGAAATACTCTCCCATCTCAACGGGGGAGAGTATAATAAATATACTGTAGTGCTTCAACAATTAAAAGAAGCTCCCATTACGGGAGCTTCTTTTTTGTTGTTAACAACGTATATCGGGTAATTTTTTCAAGTCGGGATGAACGCCAGGAATATAACTTAAGACCATTCTTCGATTACGTCCCCAATGTTCAAACGAACGTGCATATTTAACAATGTCACGAATGTCAAAATACCAACATTCTTTTCCACGGTCACGCAAACGAACAACGATCTGTTCGGTTATAATCAATGATGCTGCTTGGTCAAAGTTTACAACACAACCAAGATTCTTGAAGTTAACACCAGTACCCGCAGATGCAGATGTTGATAAGATGTAATCACATTCCATACTCTCAACACGTTCACGCATTGGAATCTTGCCATTGATCACACCAATCTTTGCACCATTGAAAAATGGATCACGTTTCATCATTGCCACAACAGTATCAATGATTTCCAACATTGGTAACAGTATCAATATTCGTCCATCGTATGTTTCAGTATTTTTTGCAATCTTAATCATTTTGATTACATTATTCAAGAAAGGTTTTCCATCTTGGTAATGCATCAACATGTTATAGTATGACGCTTTGATTAATCCCTTGGTACCGAATCTCAAATACTTCTGACACATTGCACGCGATGGGTAGTAATGAATATCCTGAAGATAAATGTTGATGTATTCTTTCTGGTATTCTTCATATGAAGCATTACCAACGAATCTATCCGCATCAAGATACATTCGATTCAGAATATCATCTTCTTCCATACTACTGCGACCAAGAGTCGCCGACAGATACCAGTTGTGTTTAATGTTGCATATTGCATCAAATCTCATAATTGCTTTCAGAGCCAGATGTGCTTCATC
>Ga0302237_1000577_pt1 | contig 31893 bp, 21 predicted proteins | sample AAG_UR_Ala_MG_FD_193530 | JGI IMG/M metagenome (GOLD analysis project Ga0302237, IMG submission 193530) | Enriched activated sludge microbial communities from anaerobic digester in WTTP, New Holstein, Wisconsin, United States - AAG_UR_Ala | ecosystem: Engineered > Bioreactor > Anaerobic >... | reverse complement strand
TATTTTGGGCCGATTATCGCACGTTATGATTCATGAAGTATCGGAAGGAAAAAAGAGGTTCGGCTGGGTGGCTGAATAGTTACGTTTTTTTTTTTCCCGCCTGAATTGAGCACTTTTTTTCCGCAAGCGACAAAAAGATATTTGAGAGAATAAACTTATGTTAATACCAGGACTCAAAGAGGGAATTCTTGTTGGTACTCAAAAATCATGAAATAATTGGCAGAGGGCTAGAGCAATTGAGAGAAGGCCTTATGCCTTTTATTGAGATGGAGCTGAAAGAATTTTACGGACAGAACTGGTGGAATAATGGTATAGAAGCGGTCATTTTGGGCAAGATTGGCCCGGAAGCGCAGGCAAGAGGCCTTCGAGAAGAACGATACGCTTTGCTTGATGTCCAGGCGTTGCTCATCATCATTTGGAATAACTGGTCCAGAGAAATTTTTCAGCCTAAGTTAGGTCATATCGGGAGAAGTTATATTAGCGAATTGAGGGATATAAGGAATAAATGGGCACACCAGCAGTCGTTTTCCGATGACGATGCACACCGTGCCCTAGACACAATGCATCGCCTCTTGGAACTAATCAGGGCCCCTGAAGCAGAGTCGCTTAAATCAAGTGCATGGGAGATAATTCGTCAGCGCTTTGATGAAGAAAAAAGGAGAGAAGTGACTGATTCCGACGAAATCCTATATCAAACAGTAGAGCCGAATATTGAAAAGTCGTTGTCGGAGGAGATTAGGCTACCTACAGATGAAACTCCAAATTATGGCCCTATTTTAGAAATAGAAGATCAACCATCTCAGATTTTATCATTACAAGCTGAAAATAAAAGCAGATTATTTCCTGATTGGAATGACATAAATAATTTTCATAATCCATTGACTGAAGGGGAGCGCAGAATTATTGAGTTTTTGGACGAAGTACTTCCCGATGATTGGATGATTTTTGCGCAGCCATATTTGAATGGCAGTCGGCCTGATGTAGTAATACTCAACCCCAAATTTGGGATGACGATTATAGAAGTTAAAGACTGGAATTTGAAATCATATTGCTGGGAAAATGGCAAATTATGTGTTAAAAAAGGAGATAGGAACCATGAAATTGAAAATCCAATAGATAAAGCAAATTATTATAAATCTATTATCTTTGGGCTACTCGTCCCTCGCCTAGGTGAAGCTGCAGATAAGAACAGAAAAGTATTTGGATTTATAAAAACGGCATTATACCTTCACAAGATGGGCGGCAAAGAAGCAAGGGATTTCTTCAATAATGAAAGATACGCATCTGTAATTGGCTATGATGACTTAGATAAAAATAAGATAAGTAGTTTCATTCGTCGATCTGATTCATCTATCCTAGGAGATTTGCAGGGTGGATGGGTTAAAGAAATATTGTTTTGGTTAACTCCACCCTTTCACAGCAAAGAGCAGTCGCAACTCTTAGAGCTTTCCGCAGAACAAAAGGAGCATGCTGAACCCAAGAGTGGACATTTTAGGCTGAGAGGTGTCGCTGGAAGTGGCAAGACCTTGATTATTGCTTATAGAGCTGCAAACCTAGCCTCGCAAGGTTTTAGGGTATTGGTTGTTACATACAATATTACTCTCTGGCATTTTGTAAGAGATATGGTAGCACGAACACCTTACGAATTCAGTTGGGCAAATATTAATTTTAAGCATTTTCATGGATTCTGCAATGACTTTTTAAATGAATTAGGGGTTCCAAAGCCTCGAGAAAATTATTTGGAAACCATCGTCCCGACTGTTGAATCTGCCTTAAATTCTGCGATGCAGCAAGGGAAAAATTTGGATTATCTCAAATATGACGCAATATTAATCGACGAGGGTCAAGATTTTAAATGGGAATGGTATAATTTATTGTCGAAATTTCTTGCTAAAAGAGACGAATTGCTCTTTGTTTGTGATAAAAAACAAAATATTTATGGAAGAGATTTGAATTGGATAGACGGAGGAATGAGAAATGTCAAGTTCCGAGGTCGATGGAGAGAACTAAAGACGATCTATCGCATGCCCAAAAAAATAGGTGACGCGGCTAACAGTTTTAGTGATATTTTCGGATTAGATAAGGCAATAGAAGTTGAACGCTATGAACAGACTACTCTCTTAAATAAACCACTCAAACCTCACTTTATTTGGAAAAATATAAGTGGCAGTGAATGGTTAATCCAAATAGGAATTGCTTACAATCTAATAAGATCAGCGCAGCTAAGGGCTAAGGAAGGCCATCCTTCAGATATTGTCATCCTTGTTCCGAATAAGAACTACGGAGCTACTGCGATAAAAAGTTTTGAAGACGATGGGATTGAAGCAAATCATGTTTTTGAAGACGATCTTGAAAGGAGGAGCCATAGAAATAAAAAAGCATTTTGGCTCGGAGATAGCCGCCTTAAAATGTGCACTTATCATAGCTTTAAAGGATGGGAATCAAGGCACGTTATCTTACTGATACCCGAAAAATGGGATTTTCCTAGTTTAGACTCACTTGTTTATACCGCGATAACCAGAACTCGTGAAAACATAATTGTATTAAATTGCAATGATAAGTATATGGATTTCGGGGAAAATTACCCCTCAGATTGGGAAGATTAAGATAATGGAGCCGAATTCGCCGGGAAGATCTCTGCCAAGATCTCCTTGGACGTCTGCAGCTCCATGGCCCTGCTTACCATCGGCCTGGCCAGGAATGGGCTGCGCGAGATGGCGGCCCGCGAACTCAAGGCCAGGTGGCCAAGATGAACGGCGGCTTTCTCTCTGCTGGATGCGCGGGAGTTGTTTCGCGGGAAGTCGCTGCAGGAGATCCAGGAGATCACTTTCAAGATCGGCATGCTGGGGCAGTATGGGCTGGAGATCAACGACCTCAAGGAGACACATGCCCTGCGGGCTGCTCGCTGGGGCGGGCCTTCTCGGCGCTGCAGCTTATCTGCATCATGTAAGCCAGGCTTGCAGAGGATCGGGCCGGGGGTGGACATCGGGGTGAAGCTGGGCGAGGTGTGGGGGATGGCGGTGGCGGAGATAAGGATAATCATGGTTGCCTTTCGCCAGAGTTTTAATACAAGCACTCTGCGCGAAATTATATTCAAAGGCGAAAGAGCATCTCGCTCCGATTGAAAACAAATTCTTAAAATGAGTCCCGCCTCACACCGCATTCTTCAGGCGAGTATAGCAGCTACCAGGATGGATGGGCTGATCATGCCGTCGCCGTCAGGAAGCCCGAAGGGCCTAAGGCTTAATCTGCCCAGATAGCCGTTAGCTGCACTGCGCTAGAGCGGTGAGGGGCGAGCTGATATGGATTTAGGCCAGGCAGGCGCCGAATCATTGGTTTCGAGAAAAAAACCCTCAAGATAACCAATAGCTTAATCAAATCATCTCATATAATGAATCAGAAGCCGGAGGGAATTGACTGAAACTGCATATCATTAAAGGGCCTGCTCTTTTAGGAAAGACCAATTATCTGGCAAGAGAAATGGAGCAGGCTCACCGTGAGAGTCCCCTATCATACACCTTTCTAGGGCCAACTGGGGAATTTGTAAAGGAATTCTCAGAATGGTTTTCAAGGCGTCTGCATTTATCTATTCTCAGGAGCAATTTTATGGTCATAGACCAATTTGCTGATGAGCTCTACAGCCAGGCTCACCCTGAGACGCTATATGCAGACAAGCACCTGCTCAGGGTGTTTATTGCCAATATTCTTGGATCTGCAACCCAGAAAGAGTTGGGACCCTTTTATCCGCTCAAAGACTCACTAGGCTTGGTGGGATTTGTCGCCGAGGCGGTGATAGAGGCCAAGGACGATGGAGAAGCTTCCCTGATGGCAAGGCTGGCTAATGATCAGGCCCGATCTATTGTCCAATTTGCTCTTAGGGAGATTGAGGTCGGTTACGGGGCTAACCTCTATGATACCTTTGATGCCTACCTGAAGATAAATGCTGAGGAAATTAGAGATTATATATCTCTCCGATTTAGCAAGAGTCTCTTCCTTGACGGTTTCACCAACCTCTCCTGGGCTCAGATAATATTTCTTTCTAAAATCATACCTCTTTTCCAGGAAGCTTTCATGACATTGGATCCAATATCTATGGATAAAGATAGCTGGGCCAAATTCCTGGAATTGCTGGCGGCGAAGTCTGTAGAGGTCCTTGAAGAGGAGCTTGCATCCTCTGCAAAGGAAACTCTGCCACTGCAGCGGCTCTTGAGAGACCAGGGCTCACCGGCGAAGCTGGAAGGCGATTTCATAAGAGTCGCCTGCCTAAAGGACCCCGAGGAAGAATTGATGCAGGTCTGCCGGGATATCAAGTGGCGAATCGTGGATGACGACATGTTGCCCGGAGAGATCGCTGTGGTCATGAATAACTTCTCAGAGCGGGCACGGGAGTTCTCCAGGAAGCTCGATGAATATGGAGTTGCCGTTAAAGTAAGCGGTGACGAGCCATTATCTAGCAGCATTGCCATCCAGCTTCTAATTCTGCCTTTCCGGGCGGCTTTGGCCGGCTATCCCTCTCATCTGCTCATATCAATGCTCGATCATGGCTTGGGACTGCCGGAGGCTCCGCAATTCGATCTGGACGGTCTGGAAGCTCTGGCTAGGGGGGCCGGGCTGTACATCGGCCCCCGGAGGAGCTCTCTGCAGGAGCGAAGAGCAGAGTGGAAGGCAAAACTGGAGAGTCATCTTGAGGCGCAAAAGAAGAGGCTGGAGGTTCTCTCTCAGGATGATAACGTCTATGACAGCGATCTTCAGGCAAAAGAGGCTGAGATCCGGCTTTGCCAGGAGATGCTGGATAAATCCGGCCTGCTATTCGAGGCTCTGCAAGGGATCGAGAAGTTCATGGAAGAGGGGACCTATCTTGAGCGGTTCAAGAAGGAGCTGGCCTCCTGGATGGAGCCTCTCAAGGTTCGTTTTCTCGACAATGAATATCTGGAAACCGAAGCCCAGGCCCTATCCAAATTTGAGCAGTTGCTGGGCAAGCTGGAGGTAGCGGTCAATATCATGGGCGGCAAAAGTCAGACTCTCCAGGGCCTCATGGCCGTATTGGAGATCTTGATAAGCAGCGAGGAGTACAGGCCATCTTCTCCCCTGGCCAATCAGGTGGAGATCCTGCCACTGCATTCGGCTAGATTTCGCCACCGGTCCATGAAATACGTGGTTGATTTCAATGATGGGATCTTCCCATCTCGCCGCTCCAATCCTCTCTATTCCCTGGATGGCTCTCGAGAGAGCCCTGGATACTACCAGATCAAGGAACGCGAGCAGAGATCAGCTCTCTATTCCTGCTTGTGCTCCTCTTCTCAGGCTGTGATAACCTACCTCTCCGCCTCCCGAGAAGGAGAGCAGATGATGCCCTCCTTATGGCTGGACAACTGGATCTTCGAGAAAACCAATGCCCTGGAAAGAGAGACTGCTCCCATGAGTTCTGCCGAGCTGATGATCCAGTTTGGGCGAGGCATTGCCCAGGGAGGAGAACCGGTCTTGCCGGAAAGCACTCAAAGCCTCGTGGCCCCACTAAAGCTCTATGACGATTCGGAATTTTCCTGGAGGATTGAGGACCTGACAGTTGTGCAATCCCTGGTAGGCAGGAGTTTGAGCTATACCAGGCTTTCTGAGATATGCAAGTGTCCATTTAAATTCTTCCTGCGTCGCATGCTCCGTCTGAAGGAACAGTCCAATGAGCTTTATGAGCTGTCGCCCATTGAGAAGGGAATCACCTACCATGCCGCTCTCAAGACCCTCTACGATTGGAAGCAGGAGGAGAATGCCACATGGGACAAGGCAATAGAAGACGGCAAGGTCAAAGAGGTGGTAGAAAGCATCATGCAGAGGTTCCTTGTGGCCAATACAGTCCGGTCATTGCCGTCCGTCAGAAGGTCCATGGCGGAAGATGCGATCGGCACCATTCAGGGATATCTGGAGTTTGAGAGGGACAATGCAGAAAAGGCCTGTATCGGTGAGAAGACTCTGGTCGAGCTGCCATTTGAACTCAGGCTGGCAGATATGGCCTGCCTGGCATCTGGCTGCGGCGAAAAGTATGGCGATATCATCCTGCGGGGCAGGATTGACCGGATCGACATAAATGTTGCTTTGAAAAAGAAGGTCTACGATCTGGTTCTCTCCGATTACAAGGCCGGCAGCTCCGGGGAATGGGACCAACTGAAGCTATACACTCTGGTGCTGCTATCTCTGGAGCACAAAGACCTTCCCAGGAGTCCGGAGCTGATAAGGTCGTTTTTCCGGAAAGTAAGAGAAAGAAAGATTTCCATGAATCTGGATGCAATTACTAGCCAGAGAAGGATGGATCTCTCCACCAGGCCCAAGTCGTCACTGAGCTTTTCGGATGTGGACAGTGAGCTTCTCCAGACCCTCGATAGAATCTTCGAGAAAAGGGAGTTTCGGCCAGGGAAGATGATTGAAGAAAAGGGAGGCGACTGCTATTTCTGCGGCCTCAAGCAAAATTGTGAGTCCATCCTGAATTGCCGAGGAGGGATGCAGTAATGGAGCAAATGGAGCAGGACCTTTTCATTTCGGCAAGCGCAGGCACCGGAAAGACCCATGCCATCTCCACAGCTTATGTCGACCTCTTCGATCGGGCTTTTCAGAATAATGATCCTTTGGATGCGGGAAATGTCGTAGCCATAACCTTTACCCGGAAGGCGGCGGCTCAGATGAAATCCCGAATTCTGGATATGATAAGGCAGCGAGAGACGGGTGATCCCAAGTGGCAGCAGCTCAAATCATCCATGGCCTTTGCCTGGATAAGCACCATAGACTCCTTTGCAGCACGCATAATCTCTGAGGTTGGCATCTACGCGGGTATAGCTCCGGATATTCAGATCGGCTCGGATTCGAGGATTTCTAGCATATTGGAGCGGTGCATATTACGCGCCTTCTTTGATCATGAGGACTTGATTGAGCCATTGATTCAGCACCTTACTCTGGATGACCTTAGCCTTGCCCTGAAAAGAGCCGTAAAGGAGAAGAGATATGCCATGATGAGGTCGAAGCCTGCGGGAAATGAGGAGGGAGGGCTGCCCCTGCATGCCGATCCCGCCGTGGCTGTGGCCCTGGTTCTCGCCTCAGATGCCTTCAAGAAGCTCTTCGAGGAGGTTTACAGGTCATTCCTGGAGGAGATGCAGGAAGAGAACTTAACCGATTTTGCCGCAGTTCTTGTCGCTCTTAAGGATTTGCTGTCTTCGCCTGATCATGCCTGGATCAAGGAGAGATACAGCCGCCAGTTCAAGCACATCATAGTAGACGAGTTTCAGGATACAGATTCTCTGCAAAAGGAGGTTCTGGAGCTGCTGCGAGGCGAGCATAGCCACATCATCTACGTGGGCGACGCTAAGCAGTCAATCTACAGGTTCCGGGGGGCCGAGGTAGAGGTCTTCTCCCAGGCCAGGGAGGAGGTCAGGTCGGTAAAGGGGGAAGTGAGGCACCTGGAGAGAAATTACCGGTCCCATCCGGATATTCTGAAGCTATGCAATGCATTCTACCCATTGGTTTTCAACTCCTGCGAAAAGAAATATTCGCAGATCTATGAGCCGGTGAATCCTCTGCCAGTCGTTGGAGAGACCGGCAATCGGCCAAGAGTCAAGATACTCTTTGATCCTCAGGATGAAGCGGAGGCCGCAGCGAAATATATCCTGAGCATAGTGGGCCAGCAGTTTGATTTTGTGGAGAGGAGACAATTTGATGGTGAGACAAAGCTGTTAGCTGGCAAGAGGCCTATAAAGTTCAGGGATATCGCCATACTGCTGCGCAAGATGAGGCCGGATAAGGGAAAGGAGTACACCGGCGCCCTGGCCAGGCACGGCATTCCTTTTTACACCGTGGGTGAAGCCGGATTTTTCGAGATTCCAGAGATTGCTGGCATTTTAGCCACGCTCAGGGTGCTGTCCAATCCAGGCGATGAGATGGCCCTTACCTCTGCCCTCATGTCGCCTGTGGTGGGCCTGGATATTCAGGATATGGCCAGGCTCAAGTTCAGGGCCAGAGCAGCAGGAAAAGGAATATTCCAAATTTTGGGCCTGATTGAAGAGTCAGACATAGACCCGGGAAGGATAGATCGCCTCAGGAGATTTCATCAGGTCATGGAGAGGCACATGCCCATCAGAAGCATGATCCGGCCCAGTGAACTTGCGGAGAGGCTGGTGGAGGAGCTGGATTATCCGGCTTTCCTGGCTGTCGAGGACAGCAACGGCCGCAAGTCCGCCAACCTTCGAAAGTTTATTATCACCGCTCGCAGCCTGGACGAGGCTGGGGTATCCTTGCGGGAGTTGATCAGGATGCTCAATGATGTGGGACTGGACGACGAAGAGCAGGCATCCATCGAGAGCGAGGATACGGATGCAGTCAAGGTCATGACCGTCCACAAGGCCAAAGGCCTGGAGTTTCCAGTGGTGATCGTAGGCGATACCTCCTGGAGCCAAAAGGAGCAGAAGGAATTATTGCTCTTTGATAAAGGCGAGGAGGGCATGTGTTTCGCCCTCAATTGCCTGGATAAAGATCAATGCGAAGGCTCATTCCTGGGCAAGCTGATAGCGGAGGAAAAAGACCGGAACTATGAGGAGGAAAAGCGCTCTTTATACGTGGCCACTACCAGGGCCTCGGATATGCTGGTGCTGACCTTCACCAATAAAAAAGGCAATACATCAAGGCCCTGGAGGGAGATGATCTTAGGCAGCATGGTCCAGGTTGAGGGCGATGGGGAAGGGATAGCTCTGGCTCCCGGATTTGAGGGGCTGGTGGAGATAGTCGCTGCCCCGGAGGCGACTGTGGCACAAGCTTCTGCTTCTCCCGCAAGAATTGCTATGGAGACCAGGTACATTGAGCCCGTGGGCTCTGAGACATTCAAAGGATACATTTCGCCCACGGCCATATGCAAGACATCTTCGCCTGGATGGAGAGTGGAAATCGATGAAGGTTACGTTGTGCCAGAAGAGGATTCTGGAGAGGGAGATCGGAGCCTAGAAATGGGCCTTTTTGCCCACAGGGTCATGGAGGCTGTGGGAAATGGAGTCCGGCTGGCTGAGCTAGTGGACGGAGGTGGCTGCAGACTTGCCAGGGGCTTGCGATCATCAGAGCTTGATAAGTCGCAAGTCCAGGAGGTGCTGGGGTACCTTGGAGGGTTGAAAGATCATCCACTGGTAAAAGAGATGGAGGCGGCCCAGGAGTCCAGGAACGAGTCTCAGATCATCAGGCCCTTTGGCAAATATATTCTATCGGGAAGGCCGGATAAGGTGATAAAGACTGCCGAGGGCTGGACGATCCTGGATTTCAAGTTCTCTTCGCCTGAAAGGCATAGCGAGGCCTATGAGTTTCAGACCAGGTTTTATCTCTATATCGCCAGGGAGATCTTCTCGCCGCTGCTGGGGGCGGAGCTGTTCTATCTGAAGGATGGGGTCTCCGTGAAAGTGCAATTGGATGAGGGGGATATCCGGGACTTTGAGAATGATTTGATCCGGAGGATAGAAGAGTATCAGGCGGGCATTTTTATGGAGCTTCAGAATCAGAAATAAGAGGCATCCCTTTGATAGTTTTTAAGGCTCCTGGCAGGTCGAGGTAATTGCGGGCAAATGCTTCACAGAGCAAATCTTCTGCCAGGAAGCCATCATATTTCTCAACAATTTTCACAGGAAAATGCTCTGCCAATTTGACAGGATCGGGTTGTTCAGAGAGAAATTGGCCGTAGTACCCTTGGATATCAGTATCACTCATTTTTTCAAAGGAAAGAGCAATACATTCGTCGCTTACATCCAACTCCTTATACAAACCTAATCCAAGGAGGGTTCTATTTGCGCGTGTTCCACACCAGGTAAACCATATTGTATCGTTTCCATTCCGGAAGAAAGGATGGTGCAAGATATCCGACTCTTGTGCAAAAGCTCTCGCCTCTTGCAGCATCTCTTTTGCCACTTGATCCAGGTAAACGGGCACTCGGGTGTCTGAAAGAATCTCGCGCATCTTCTCATGAATGCGTGGATGAAGATCAGGCCCAGATGAGCCAGAGAATAATGGTAAGCGCCCACCGCGTGATGGTTCTACCAAGATCTCTTCACGATCGAGGTTGATTTCGATGATTTTCCAGCGTCTGCCGGCCAGAATCAAGAAGCCTTCCGCCCCCGTTGTCGGCAATGCGGAAACGGTTCCGATAAGATGACCACGATGCAGCACACGTAATTCCTTTTCGGTTACAAATGCAGAGTAGAATTCAAAGCTTCTGACTATCTGCTCACCCTTGAGGCCCAGAATAATTGTGCCTTCTGGAGTTTGCTCTACCAGGTCATATGCTGCCATGCTGCGAAGGACACGAACCAACGTTTTCTGGTCGATGTTTTTAAATGATCCTCGGGTGATGAGACGTTCAAATAGACTTAATGCCGATGCACCGCCAGCTTCGGCAATTACGCTCATGATTTGCTGAACCAAGGTGGAGAGATGCCAGCGTTCAATGTCAGGAGGCTCGCACCAATGTTCCAGCATAAGTTCCGTCATGGCAATAGCACGGAGCAGTTGTGGGTAAAGGCGGTCAATAGGTTTGGATTGTTCTGTTGCAGCATCTTCAACCACATAAAGCCACAGCTCAGAAGCCTGATCCTCTCCACGACCACTGCGTCCTAATCGCTGTTTCAGCGAAGAAACAGACCAGGGAGCGCCGATTTGGCCAACTCTGCCAATATTGCCGACATCAATGCCAAGCTCCAATGTGCTGGAACAAAAAGTTGCGGTGGGGCTTGATTTTGACCGCAAAGCCTCTTCGGTATCCTCACGCTCGGCCTTTGATAACGAGCCATGATGAATGCGAAATAGACTTGGCCGCCCGGCTCGTAACAGAAGGCGTCCTGTAAGATCTGCATACAGTTCCAGTTGTTGTTTAGTGTTGGCAAATATCAATGCAGTCTTGCCTGCAAAGGCATTGATTAGGTCTTTGGCCAAGCGATAATCGTCAGATGTAGCGATAGATTCTGCATCCTCTTTATTAGTGGAGGCCTCTCCATATTCCTCTCCAGATTCGAGCCGCCGATAGCCTTTGATGATGTATTTTACGGTTTTATTATCTCCACTTTTAATCATCGCGATGCTATCTGGATTCTCCTGGTCAACCCATTTTTGTGCTGAAGTCATGTCTCCGAGTGTAGCAGACAATCCAATGATGCGAACATGATGATTTGCACGTTGTGTCAATCTTGCTAACAGGCTGCGCAGTTGAGCTCCACGTTCTGTGCCGAGAAATGCATGCATTTCGTCGATGACGATAAAGCTGAGATGAGAAAACAGTCTGTCCAGCTTATCAGGGTGATTGATAAAGAGCGACTCTATGGATTCCGGCGTTATCAGCAATACACCACCTGGTGATTTCAACACCTGATGCTTTTTAGATTGACCGACATCCCCATGCCATTTATGCACCGGAATTTCGGCGCGTTCGCAAAGCTCTTCAAGACGACGAAATTGATCGTTGATGAGGGCCTTGAGGGGGCCAACATACAAGGCCCGCACACTGCTTTTATGATCTTCGACTATCTCGGAGAGGATAGGAAGAAATGCAGCCTCTGTCTTTCCTCCAGCCGTATTCGCTGAAATGATGAGATGCTTATTGCCTCCAATTATTTCGTGGATGGCATCTACCTGGATTGAACGCAAGGCAGTCCATTTCATTCGGTATAGCTCTTCCTGGATGATCGGATTTAGCCTCTGGAATGCGCTCGGTTCATTCATTTAGATCGCTCGTTAAATCCGAAATGTTGCCAACTCGTCCTGTTCGTCATTGGATGGCACTTGGTTGTCATTGTCTGCAATAGCAAGACTCTCTGGATTTATTGATGGCTGAATTTTGGTGCCACTAAGCAGCTTCTTCCAATCGGTACCGGGATTTTGCTCTAATACAGAAAGAAAGCCGACAAATCCTTTTGCAGCATCACGAGGTGTCTGATAGAATTCCGCACCTAGCGTCTGAACGCAATGCTGGATAAATGCCTTGAGCGCCTCATCAGGCACGAGGTAACGTGAAACGTCGCCCGATGCATAGACCTGGCGAATATTATGCAACAAAGCGTAGAGATCTTCCACAGTTAAGTTTTGTAGTCGGATGACGGGGTTCGAGTAATCTCGCAGACCATCGACAGCAAAAGTATTATTGGCTAATCGCGTACTAAAGGCTTCATAGCTCATCAATCCACGCCTTCGATCATCCATAAATATATCAGTTCCTGCAAAGACCACACCTAGTCCTTTCACACTACCTTGAAGGCAATCGTTGTAGATTTGAAGGATCATCTCATAATTTGCATCACGTGCTGATTTGCTGTTGAGTCGCTGAGCCAGTACACCCATTTCATCCACATTAACCAATAGGCCAGCAAAGCCAGCAAGACTAACAAAGGCTGCCATGAGTTTCAAATAATCATAGATATTTTGATCACCAATGATCGAACGTACACTCAAATCTTGGCGTGCCTCTGTCTTTGTGGAATATTCTGCGCGCAACCATCGGAGTGATGCGTTCATAAGGGCATCATTTTCCTGCTGATATCCTTCCACATATTTATTGACGACAGCAGCGAAATCGTAGCCACTGACGTTCTCTTGCAGCGGTTTCAAACGTCTGTAAATTTCTTTTTGCGGATCACAACCAGTTTCTTTCGCTTCAAACTCAACGTCAGATACCCACTTTTCGATTAATCCTGGCAACGCACCCCCGTCGTGTTTGGCTCCTGCTGACATATTTTTCATCAATTCCGCGTATAATGATCGTGCTTGTCCTCCAGATGCATGCAGGCGACGCTCTGGAGATATGTCGGCCTGGACAACTACGAACTTCTTTTTTAAGCCCAGAATGCGGGCTAGATTCAGGAAAAAGCTTTTGCCGGAGCCATAGCGACCGATAATGAAACGAACTGCAGTGCCACCTTGTGCTATTCGATCGAGATCGCTCAGGATCGCAGCAATCTCATCTTTGCGACCGACCTGAATATACTGAAGACCAATGCGCGGTACCACCCCAGCACGCAGAGACTGAAGAATTGCATCACGTTCACGAGGTTTTATGGCTATCGCCATGCTTATACCCCCACCAAGGATTGATTGACTTTGTACATATTATCCTCTTCAACCAGGATCTCGTCACCAAGACTATCATAGGCCCAGGTGTTAATGGTATCTAACATACCTGTACGCATTAATTGATGTCGTTTTGCCAGTTTGGTGAGGTCATCCGATGACCAGACTTGCTCTTTCATTATTTCTGCCAGAGGTGCATGGTAGCGCTTATCCAGTGCCGCAAGCTGTTCCGTTAAAAATGGCAAGCTGGAATTTATCGTAGATGTAACTGCCTCCGGCGCAGCAGAAGGCTTCACTCTATCAACAGCATCAAACTCATCTACTTTGCTTTCAGTTTCGCATAGCGCCTGTCCAAGAATGCGTGAGACTTCCGCAGTCTCCGCCATAATGCGCATCAATGCCTCGTTATTAAGAGTGATATCTACTGGCTTGTCAACAGGCATCTGTTCGCGCTGAGGGATCGCTTCGCCAACATGCTCTTCACGTCGAACCGTTTGAACTTCCACGGGCTGGCTGCCGGATTGGCGCAGCTCAGCCAACAATGCATCTAAAGGAGCCTCGATTTCGAGTGCCTTATAAATGCTCTTCAGCGATGAAATTTCCTTGCGATCGATAGTGCCATTGGCAGCAGCCACTCCAATCAGGTATTTCCCGATCATGGCACGCTGATCCAAAGTTAATGCTTCTCGCAACGACTTACCAAGCGAAGAGATGGATGGCGGCTTCTTGCTCAACAATATTCCATAGGCTTTCAAACGTCTTGATTCATCTGATGAGAGCCTGAACTGATCATCTAAAAATCGTTCGATGTGGGCGAGTTCTTCCAGGTCGATTGTCCCATCAGCCGCAGCAACAACCATCCCCAATTCCAACATGCATAATGCAGCACGATAGCCGCTCTCTTTCTGCAGGGCAGCACTGCCCTCCGGTTGAAAGAGCATAACCTCATCCGACCAGTTGTAAGCCCTTCCGGTAATCCGTGCATCCGGGACTATTGCAAGCCCGATATCTTCCGCTGTCTGCGCCAATGACCGGCTTTGTGTGGCCGTCAGTTTATCTCGTGGCTTAAATCCCTGAATTTCCGCAAGCTTTGCTATTGAAGCGAATGAGAATCCGTCATCACGGGCTTGCGTTGATGCTATCTCTTTCCACCGTGAAGTATCTGGATGGTCTACATCTTTGCGCAATGCAAGAGGCAGTGCTTCCCACGCTTCGCGTGTTGAAGTATCCAAGCCTTTGCCTACCGCGCGACTGAAATCCCTGAGCTCTTCTACGCAAGCATTCCAGATCTGGGAGAGATGCACGAATTGACTCTGGAAACCCAATACATCGGGAATTCTGACTGCTGCAAATGCAGCAGACGAGTGGCCCAGCTCCATTAAACTTGGACTTACAGGATGATACTCAATCAGCCGCTCTCTTTCTGTTGCCTTGAGCATCAAGCCTTCATCAAATCGCTCCCGGTACTTTTGCATAAAGAGTGACCTGAACTGCTCTGGCGCACGATTGATGACTACACTGCGCATGGTCCTGACATCCTGCCTAGCCACTTCGAAAGCCCAGCGGTCTGGGAGTGGAAGATTGTGCTGATAGAACCAGGCGAGAATGACAGCAAGTAGATCTTCGGAATAGCTATTGAGCGGTGCCTGGTCGAAACAAAGCGCAAATCCATCATTCGTTATGGATCTTAACCCCATCCGGGCTGCGGAAAAGGCGATGAAGCGACTTAAATATCCATTGAATGATCCTGATTCTGGATATCGGCAAAGCAAACGAACGACTTCGGGAATGATCAGATCGACATCTTTGCCGTCAATGAAAACCCGCCGTTCAAGTCCATAGAAATAAACGAAGGCATAACCGATATCATCTAATTGCCCCTGCTTTCCGCTTGCCAGCCAAGAAAGATAGTTTCCTCTTTGGCCAGGGGTCATGTTCTCATATCGCGGCCAGTAGCCGAGTGCACCTATCGGCTCAGATATCGGCTTTCCAACCGGCAAATTTTTTTCAATGCAAGATGCTTCAGCTATTCGTGTCTTTCCGGCTGCCCAATAAGTCATCGGATGCTCTATGCGGTAGCTGGCGACTTCAAGCATATCATTGTAAGATGCCCACTGAACTTCATTTGTCCCAGGCATTGTCGAGCGATTGATCGAGCGGTTGAAGTTGTATTCAACGGTGATAACAGGACCAGGGATAGATGAGGTGACCGTTGGCATCGATGAGGATTGCTGCGCCGCAAGTGTTATATTTCTAGCAAGCGGATCTGAAGAATGATTAGGTTCTGGCAACTTTTTATTTGATGATTTTCTCGATCTCCAGATAATACCACCGATAACTGCTATCGCAAGGGCAGTGGGCCAATGGTTGGCCAAGAGTCCCAACCAAATCAGTATGGCCATGCAAGCGATTAGATACCAAATCGCTTTTTTCGTAATGCTCGATGGCTTAACATCCTTGCCTTTTGTCATTGTAACATCTCCTGCGCGACTGTAGATCTGTAACTAAAAGGTGAAAAAGATTTTGCTGTTCAACTGCCCTCCATTAATTCAAGTAATTCCTTGACATAATCTGAAGCACCTCTCATGAATCGACGTCCATACTGATTTTCTGTAAAACCTGAATAGACAAAATGCACCTCTTTTTTTGCACGGGTCATGCCCACGTAAAATAGCCTTCTTGATTCTTTTATCTCTTCAGAAGTTTTTGCTCGCCAGGAGGGAATCCTTCCTTGGTCCATACCCATCATTATCACAACCTCAAACTCTAGTCCTTTTGCGCTATGCAAAGTAATTAAGTTGAGGTGATCTTTATATCCAGATTGGCCTGCAAAAGAACCAACTGTAAAATCCTCCAAGATAGATCCTTTCTCGGATGCATTTAATAGTTTATCAAAGGCATTCGACTCGTCTCTCATCAGAGTCTCCTTGCTAAAAGTTGGACCTAAGCAATGACTATGCATTTCAGATAACCATTCGAAGAGTGGCATGCTCGATGATCTGTGGGAAAATAGGAAATGCACTAAATTAACCTTGAGAATGTGTTGCTCTTTATCATTAAAACTTGATCGATTAAACCGCTTCCACATCTTAATAATACTATCAAGCGATGGAACGCCTTTTATCCAACCACTGCTGCACCAACTGGCACAATCTTCTAGCCAATGAATTAGAGGCGTTTTTCTGTATGGTGCGCCGTTATCAATTCGAATAAATTTAATGCCTGCAATACTTGCATGTTTTGCGATAATGTCTCCATCATTCTTATCCATATATAGTACTGCAATATCCCCAAAATTACGTTTCCCATCTCTTTTAATTGATTTAGGTATAATAATGTTACATATTTTACTAGCCTGATCATTTATTCCATCCGGGCACTGATGGAAATACAGTGAACCTGAATAACCTCCAACGAATTTATAACCTCTATCCTCACCTAACGTTATTTGAGATGCTTGAATAATATCTGATCCACATCGATAATTAAATCTCAAAGGTATTGTCTCAATCCCAGGTAAATTGGAAAGATCCCTTAAAAGTTCTGGCTTGGCTCCAGCAAAACCATAAATTGATTGATCTGGATCACCTACAGCAAATAGGCGCATTCCGCCATTTAAGCATAGGCTCTTTACTATCCTATCCAATGGAATACCAAGATCCTGATATTCGTCAACTACAAGTACCGGGAAACGTGCCCGAACTGCCTTTCTTATCCAAGGCTCTTTTTCAACTAAATGCATTCCTAGCAATACCATATCCTCAAAATCTATCAGACCACTCAAACGTAAACCTTCCTCATATTTTCCTATTAGCTTCGCAATTTGTGGTGACGTTTGCCATTCAGGTTTATCGCGATCTAAATAGGTGCGCCGATAATATTCCATCTTCGTTCTCCATGGCGAAGGATTTTCTTCAGGACTTACGGTTTCAGCTAATGCATGTTCAAAATTTTTTTTTTGTTCACTTGGGAGTGCTACATTGAAAGGATATGGCAAAGCCACGCCTGCAAGCTTTCCGTAAGGCAATAAGATGACTTGCAAACAAAATGAGTGCACAGTTCCGATAAAAATATTATTATCTTCCTGCACACCAAGATTCATTAGCTTGCGCTTTAATTCATGGACACATTCGGAATTATAAGTCAGGCAAGCTATACCTCTAGGAACTGTGACTTCTTCTGCAAGCATTCTTGCCACTTTGATAGTAAGTGTTTTTGTTTTTCCACTGCCCGGTCCAGCCAACACAACACAATTACCTTCGCAATTATATGCTTTCCATTGACCTGGATTTTCGCGCAGATCCTCCGCTGCATTTAAATAACGCATCTTTGGATTAGCGACATTTATTAGAGACATAATCGATAGCATCCAATATATAATTCGGATAAGAAACACCGCTGATATTGGATGAAAACCTTTGTGCGAATCGTCCCTTACCAATCTCTTCAATATCTTTCAAAAAACGGTCTATATCTAACTCATCGGGTTTATCGTTCCATACGGTTGCTCTTTTTTTTGCAGCACCATTATCTGAAAGCTCAATTATTGTCTTGCATATACTTTTATGTTGGCCGCATTTAAACAAGTCAACCTCTAAAGTATGATCATTTAGGAATAAACCATGAGCTTTTCCTAATCTTTTAACTTCATCTGTGCTTATGTTTGTGAGGTCTTCAATAGGCTCGAAAAGTGGAAGCAATGAAATCAATCTTTGTATTCCTATACTTATTTTTCCTGTTTGCGGATCATTATCCGTTAAAACTGCGAATGGTTTATCTAAGCCTTTAGATCCAAGAAATTTTATGTATGGTGCAAAATTAGTGCCATGTACTGAGCAAACAGTAATACCTAGTTCATCAAGATTTTTTCCTAATAATTTGCAAATAGCGGGAAGGATATATAATTCTGATTCGCCTTCAACTAATAGTATACCCCTAGCGAAAACGATTTCACCTCTACTCACATCAATGTACCTTTCTAAGTCAACAATGTCGTTCTCAGAAAGTTCCAAATTGGAGGTAGAAACTCCTTCGGTGGCATTTCCTTCAACAGTCTTCCTTAAGGCGATCAAAGATCTGATTGGAGAAACACTTACTATATGTGGTGAATGAGTCGTGAGGATGAGTGTCGTGAACTTTGAGTGCTCACATTCGTCAGGCTCCTCAGATTGATTTGTTCTTGACCTGAGGAGTTTTTGAAATACTAGTCTTTGTAGATGAGGATGCAAGTGAGCTTCAGGTTCTTCAATTGCCAAAAAAGTATGATTTCTTTTATTTTGATCAACGAGTTGCTCTAGTTCAAGAATTCTTAATGCAATATAGAGAAGGTTTGTTGAACCTAGACTTGCCTCATTTATTCCTCGCTTTCCGTTATCTATAAATAATCTAAGGGATCGAATTAATTTTTCAGTATCGGCCGGGGTGAAGCCTAATTTAGTTTCAAACGCTTGATAAGATCCTACTAATTCTTCCAGCTTGGTAGTAATCCTTTCAGCTAGGCTTTTGATCTCTACGACTTCTGTAATTCCATTATTGGCTGCAGATATCTTACTGGCTATTGAAGAAAGAAGATCGGGAGAGATTCGACTCGATGAGTCATCTAATAATGGTCTAAGTGGAGAATATCTCCAGTTAAATAAATCTGATTCTGCGTCTCTCAGTGCAGGCATTACATCTAAAGGCATGCGATTGCGGGTGTCATAACTAATAACTTTTTCCGGACTATCGCCACCGTAAACAAGAAACTCATAATCTGACTCCTTTTTAGGATCATCCGAAAGGCCGGAAATCGGTTGAAAAACGTAGGATAATCTTGAGATCATTGGATCGTGATTCACCAAGCAATCCGCTAGAATTGATAATAGATTGTCATCGTCATCAAAATCAGATATTTCAATCGAAATTATTATTTTGTCCTCTTTAGATAAGGGTCTCGAGAGCCCATCCCAAAAGTCCTCAAAACCTAATTGGCGTGCCGTATCAGGCAGTGAAGGGTCCAGAATCAAGCGAAGCGCGAATAAAAGATTCGATTTCCCTATCTTATTTTCGCCGACAATAACCGATTGATCACTGAGAGAAATGTCTAAATTTTTAAAATTACGAAAATTTTGAATTAAAATTCGGGATATTCTCATTTAACCTTCCTGCCCATCCATCATTAGTAGCAATAGCTAAGAGAAATAGTTTTTGGCAAGTTCATCCTCCAGATTATTAGGACAACAAATATCCACGAATAACGTGCTTGGAAGACGAGCATCTCATTCGACCCCATTCTCTTCTCACCAGGCAGCCAGCGCTACAGAAAGAACCAGATCATCCTGATCCTTCTCCCTCCAGGCAGAATAGCCGTCGTGCGCAGTCATTGGATAGATATTCATCTTGAAGTCCTACACTACACCCTAACCTTCACTTTCTTTTGATGCCTTTATCGCCCTCGTGAATCAGCAATCCGCCGGCTCAAATCGCACTTACCAATGAGATCGATCACAGACTCTCCCCCCTCCGCCCTAGTAAGTCATCAACCCGGTCTGCCATTGCAAAGGATCGCCATCAGAAGGGCATAAAGTTCAACCACGATTCAAAAATTACCTGTAAAATAGCGCTGAGGGTGAGATTTGAACTCACGAGGTGCGATGCACCACTGGTTTGCCCGTCCCGTCCTCCCGGAAGAGGGCGGCAGCTCAAGACCAGCGCCGTAGGCCGCTTGGCTACCTCAGCACGCCCGCATACTTGATCCCGCTAGATCTTAAGCCTGACGATCCCCTGCCCAAAAAAGCAGCTAAGAAGCCCTCGCAGTATCCTCAGGTCGACAATCTTTTTTATCTGCAAGGCATATTTTTCTCCAATGCTTATAAAGAATGTATCCATCCTTCAGTCCAGCCGCCTTCTGCCAGGGCAGGATATCAGAATCGAGGAGGGCAAGATCGCCCAGATCGGCCCCGGCCTGCCCCGAGAGCGCAGCGATGAGGTGATAGAGGGCAATGGAATGCTGGCCATCCCCGGCCTGGTCAACTGCCACACCCACCTGGCAATGAGCCTCCTGCGGGGCTATGCCGACGATATGGAGCTGATGCCCTGGCTGGAGGAGAAGATCTGGCCCCTGGAGGCGCGGCTGACTGAGGAGGACATCTACTGGGGGGTGAAGCTCGGCTGCCTGGAGCTGATCAGATTCGGCATCACCTGTTACAATGATATGTACTATTTCCCGGATATGACTGCTGCGGCGACAAAGGAGATGGGGCTGAGGGCGTTTATCTCGGGCGTGGTCTTCGATATGAAGCCCGAGCTTCTCTCCCAGGTCGAGCCCTTCATCCACAGGTGGAAGGATGATGCGCTGATAAGGCCGGCCGTGGGCCCCCATGCTGCTTACACCTGCTCAGAGGAGACCCTTCTCAAGGTGAGAGAGATCGCAGAAAAGCATCAGGTGATGGTCCATATGCACCTCTCAGAGACCCGCAAGGAGGTGGACGGATTTCTGCTCAGCCGGGGCATGAGCCCGGTGGAGTACCTGGACTCGCTCGGCCTATTGAACAGCCGCCTTGCCGCCATCCACTGCGTCTGGCTCTCTGAGGAGGACTGCTGCCTCCTGGAGAGGAGGGGGGCCAATGTGGTGGCCTGCACTGTGAGCAATCTGAAGCTGGCCTCGGGCATCGCACCGCTGAACACTCTGATGAAGGCCGGAGTGAATGTATGTCTGGGGACGGACAGCGCATCCAGCAACAACAACCTCAGCCTGTTCGAGGAGATGAAAACAACAGCCGTTGTGCAGAAGAATGCCTATCACACCCCTGCCGCCTTCTCTGCGGAGGAGATCTGGCAGTTCGCCACAGATAACGCCTGCCGGGCATTTGGATTGAACAGCGGAATCCGTGCCGGGGCCAATGCCGACCTGGCCTTGATCGACCTGAAAAAGCCCTGGTTCGTCCCCCGGTCGAATATCATATCCCATCTGGTCTACAGCATGGCAGGGGGGGTGGAGACCACCATCGTCAACGGACGGATTCTGATGCAGAACGGCATCATACCGGGGGAGGAGGAGATCCTGGAAAGAGCACAGGAGCGCTTCCAGAGGCTCTCCTCTGAGGATTAGCATCAGCAGCCACTCTGCCCATGATCCTGATTCTCTATCGCCGCCTTCTCCTTCTGCTGCTGCCGGGGGAGATATTCCGCCGGTAATAGAGGAGGCCTGCTGCCAGGACCAGGACGAAGGCCGCAGCAGCGGGCAGAGCAGGCCATGCCCAAGGGTATGAGCTCTCCTTCACATCGACCAGGAGGGCGATCTCTTCCTCTCTCTCTCCTCCCGGGAGGATTGCCTCTCCCTCCCCTTTTAGGGCGGCAGTCAGATAGGATATGCTGCAGGGAAGGGGCGCATATCCTGCAGTGGCATTGGCATCAGTGAATACCATAAGGTTGATTGATGCCATAGATCCGGCCTCAAGGCTTGCCAGCCTCTTTGGCTCCTCCTCAGCCGGCGAATCCTCTCTCTTCAGAAATGGCGGAATGGGCTTTGCCCTCAACTGCAGATCGAAGGCGCTCTCATCCCCGCGATTGGCCAGTACCACCTCCAGGACTGACCTCTCTCCTGGAATGGCTTCTCCCCGCATCTCTTCGATCTCGATTCTTGGCCCGAGGGCGACCTTGAGCGGCAAGGGAAGCTCCCTGGACAGCTCTTCATAGTTGAATATGATATAAGGAGCCTCCTCCTCACCCGATATTGAGACCCTCTCCAGATGAGTGTAGCCCAGGCGCAGCCGGGCGGGATGGATGCCCACCTCTGCCCCCTCTGCCAGGGCCATGAACTCAACTGCAGTGCTCTCCCCCGGAGACAGGGAGCCTGCCATCTGGGGCCCGGATAAGAGCTGGATCCTCCCGTCATCGCAGACGAGCTCCGCTGTGATGCTGCAGGCCTTTGCCGGATCGGGATCCATCTTTGCCGCATCTCCCTGATCGGAGGCATTATTGAGCAGCAGAACGGCAATAGTAGAGGGGCTCCCCAGATCCAGCCGGCCCTGGATAGCTGAGACCTCGATTGCAGGAGCGTTGCTCTTCCTCTCCTCTCCTCTGTCTGAGGCGCAAGCATCGGGAATGAGAAGGCTGAAGGCGAAAAGAGACAGGATGAGAGCAGCGAGAATAACAGTTGCAAAGGCAGACCCCGGCCCCTTTCTCATAACACCCTCTGGGGATGTGCAGCCTTTTAGCCTTTCTGGCCAGATAAATAATTGCATTTAGATTCATATTCATATTTATTATATTTTAGATCGATTCCAGGGCACTTCGCAGCCTCTCCTTGCTCCGCCTGATCTCCTCCCTGCTGGGGGAATATCCCTGCTGCTCTCGTCTTACCTCCTCCATTGCCTCGGTTAAGGCGGTCATTGTCTCAACTGACCCCGGACAGGAGGGGTTTACCACCACCTGGCGGGAGGAGCCGTAGACCCCCAGAAAGGGAAAGATACGGCAGGACCAGGGGCGGGCGGAGTAGATCTTGCAGCCCTCTGCCCTTTTGTCGTAGAACTTGCAGGGCAGAATATGCTTGAAATTGAGCACTCCCGCCCTTTTGGGATCGGGAACGGCATACTTTTTCAGGGCCTTGCTCAGGGGGATTTTGAGATGCTTTGCCAGTTGTACAGCATCCTCGGGCCGCAGGCGGATGGGATCTCCAGTGGTGCAGCAGGTCCCGCACCTTTTGCAGCAGAAGAGAATGTGACAGGCCATGCGGGTATAATCGGCGGAGGTGTACTTCGGCTGATCGGGCTGCGGGAAGACCTCCCCGTCCGGGAGCATCATGGCCCGGTAAAGCAGAAGGGCCACATCTTTTGGATTCATTTTCAGATCATTTCTTGGATCCCCTTCTCTCCTCCCTTCTATATCCCCTTCCCCCTTCCCTTCTATATCCTCTTCTCCCTTCCCTTCTATATCCGCTTCTCGCTTCCCTTCTCTATCCTTTGCTGTATCCTCTCCCGGTATGGACATCCTTTTTTAGATTGCCCTCTCCCCTTATAATATGTCCCGCGAAATCGTCCTCATCGGTCGGTCCAATGTCGGCAAATCCACCCTTTTCTGGCAGCTCACCGGAACCCGGGTCCGGCTGGGCAAGAGGCCTGGCATCACACTGCATCCCTTCAAGGCCCAGCTTGGAAAGGTCTATTATGTGGATATGCCCGGCTATGGATTCATGTTCAAGGCCAGCCGGGCGGAGCAGGAGAAGACCAAGGACCTGATCGTCCATTACTTCGAGGAGCACGCCAGTGAGATCCTCCTGGCGGTACAGGTGATCGACGCCTCATCCTTCCTGGATATAGCCGACCGCTGGGAGGGGCGGGGTGAGGTGCCCCTGGAGATCGAGCTGTGGGAGTTCCTGGACGATCTGGGCCTGGACGTTATCCTGGCGGCGAATAAGATGGACCGCATAGCCAGGCAGGATAGGGACGGAGCACTGGATCTGATCTGCGAGCGGCTGGGAATGCTCCCCCCCTGGACCCAGTGGCAGGATAAGGTCGCTCCCATCAGCGCCAAGCGGGGCCAGATCGAGCCCCTTCGGGCCCTCATCTCTGCAAAGGTGGCTTTAATCTGACCGGGACTGGGATGAGGGCGGCAATCCCTCAGCCTCGAACTGCTTGATCACTGCCTCTCTGATCTCATTGCCCACCCTCTTGGCCACATTTCTTCCCGGAACGGTCACCTCCAGTCTGAGAAGCATCTCCGAGGCCCGGGAACTTACCAACTGAACGCTCATCGGCCTATCCGCCAGGACCAGAGGATGAAGACGAGCCCTCTCCAGGATGATCTCCTTTGCCCGGTCTATATCCGCTGCCCTCTCCAGATCGAAGTCCACCGACCAGGTGATCTCTTTCTCCCTGATCGTCCAGTTTATGATGGGCTCAGTGCTCATGATGCTGTTGGGAACAAAGATCCTGCGGTTATCTGAGGTGCGAATCACTGTATGCCTTAGGGTTAGATCCTCGATCTGGCCGTATTCATTTCTAAAGTCTACCAGATCTCCCACCCGGAAGGGCTGAAATAGGGCGATGAAGATCCCGGAGGTGAAGTTGGACAGGGAATCCTTGGCCGCATAGCCGATGGCCAGGCCGGCAATCCCCGCCCCGGCGAGCATGGCAGTGGCAATGCTATGCAACTGTGGAACCTGCAGGATGACCAGCATCAGACCGATGAGATAGATGGCGGCAGAGACGATCCTGCGGATCATGAGCTGCATGGTCTCATCCATCCTCACCTCCATCCGGTTCGCCACCTGGGGGATATGATTGCGCAGCATGCGATCCACCAGCCCGGCAGCCGCCCTGGTCAGAATTATTATGATTGTTATTACTATTAAAGTTACAATGATATATACAATATCTATTCCCTCGATGGCATCTGCCAGGAGGCGCAGGGATGCGAGATCTATATGCCTTCCCGCTGCTGAATCCACCTGATACTGAATCTGGTCAGCCACAAGCTGGGGGTCTGCCAGGCTCATCGCTCTAGAGAGATTCATCAGTGAGAGGAGGAAAAATGGATATTTAAAGATTCTGTAAAATGATTTTCAGGATGCTCTCGATCAACTGGAGCACGGGGCTGGGGCAAGGCTTTGGCCCGCTAGGGGGGCAGCGAAGCTGGCAAAGGAGGCGCAGGGTCTGAGAGCAGATCCAGATCCTCCGCGCGGGGGGCAGGTGAGCCAGCAGCCGGCGGAGTGCGTCGGCAAAGCCATCCTGGGTGCCTGCTTCAGCATCAGATCCATTTCTTCCGGTAAAAGTATGCCAGCATCACCACCACCACCAGCAGCATCAGCACCAGGACGGCGGGATAGCCCCAGGGATGCTCCAGCTCTGGCATGTGGGTGAAGTTCATGCCGTAAAGGCCAGACAGGAAGGTCAGGGGGATGAATATGGTGGAGATGATGGTCAGGAGCTTGATCACCTCATTTAGCTTATTGCTCAGGCTGGATAGATAGGTCTCCAAAAGGGAGGAGGACATCTCTCTGAATGTCTCTATGTTCTCTATCACCTGGATGGTATGGTCGTACACATCCCTCAGATAGATCTTGGTGGTCTCAGAGATGAGGTGCGAGTCCATCCTATGCATGCGGCTTATCGCCTCCCGCAGAGGCCAGACTGACTTACGCAGAAAGAGCATATCCCTTTTCAGATTGTAGATGGCAGGGAGGGTTCCTTGTTCGGGATTGGAGACCACTGAGTCCTCCAGCTCCTCGAATCTGTCGCCCAGCTTCTCCATGATCACAAAATAATGATCGACTATCAGATCGATCATGGAGTAGGCCAGATAGTCGGTCCCCTGCTTTCTTATCCTTCCCCGGGATGTCCTTAGCTTCTCCTTGAGAGGGCGGAATATATCTACATCCTTCTCACAAAAAGATATTATAAAGTTTTCGCCGAAGATTATGCTCACCTGGTCCATGTCGATATTGAAATCCCCGATCTCATCGTCATCGTCCATCTCCCCCTCCTCGTAGTATAACATCTTGAGGGCTATGAAGATGTAATCCTCATAATCCTCCACTTTGGGGCGCTGATCGGTGAGAATATCCTCCAAGACCAGAGGATGCAATCCATAGCATGCTCCAAGCTTCTCCAGAGAATAGACCTGCCGAGGATGGTCTACATTGATCCAGGTTATATTAGGCCGATCCCGGAATATCAGACAATCCTCAACATCGTCTGTCTCCATCTCCAGAAAGTGACCCTCATCATAATTGATCACCGTGAACCTGGGCAGCTCTCGATTCTGCTGCATATGGGATGAGAGAGTCGGGCCATTGGGGGCGGTCTCAGAATCCGAGTCAGAGGCCAGGATATCCGGGCCATTCCCGGATTGGGCTGAGGGCTGTATAAGAGGCGATGCAGGTGGGGATGCAGGTGGGGATGCAATTGGCAATGAGGTTGGTGATCCCGCAATAGAGGACCCATCCGGAGCTTCATTGCGGTTGCTGGATGGGCGATCTGTTGGGTATTTCTCTTTCTCTCCTTTCTGCAAGCCACTGCCTCCTTCCTATCAGCTTATCATTGCCCGCCTTTTCGCTTCTATTTCTATTTTTCCTCTAATCCTCTCTACCAGGCACCTCTTAAACTGTCTGCTCAAGAGCGGAGAGGTTGTCTTCTTCACACCAGCAGAGTGGGGGCTGCTCATGATAATAGTTGTGCTCCAGGAGACCGGATAAAAGAGCCATCCATTGGATCCCTATCAGTTCTGCATCAGTTTGAGAGCGGCAAATCCCCTTCAATGCCAGAAATGCTGATATATCGGTAAGTTCCCAATTAAGCCTCATGCCATTACAGAGGAGTCACAAGATCGCCATAATCGCCGTCATTGCTCTCCTGGCAATATCTGCGACGGTGGTCAGGCTCGCCCCTATGAACGATACGAGATCATCGAGCTCTGTGTTGCCTCAGGATAATTCAAAATATGTTCAGGAGCTGACCGACGAGAGCGTCGATCAATTCTTGAGCAGCAGCACTCTCTCTGTCGTGGACTTCTACTATCCCGGCTGCGGCCCGTGCAACTTCGTTGGCAATATCACAGGAGAGCTCTCTCGTGAGCTCGATGGGCAGGTCCGGTTCGGCAGGATGAATGTCAAGGATAAAGGAAACAGCGAGACGATCAAGGATTATAAAGTATCCAGGTATCCTACCCTCCTCATCTTCGACCAGGGGACTCTGGTCAGCAGAATAAATGGCAACAGAAGCAAGTCAGAGCTCCTGGCAGAGCTTAAGGGGCTTAACTCCTCCCTTGATGACAGCAGAGTCTTGCTGCCAGAGGCTGCCGAATCCACAAAGCGGCCGGCGTCTGAGGGGCCAGATGCTGGGGCAGAGAAGAATACATCAGAGAAATGCATACCCTTAATCAAGCTGGGTATAAAGGAGCCAGATCAGGCAATGCTGGTGGATGATGCGACCATAGACTCGGCCATATCCCAGTATCAGCCCTTGCTGGTGGTTGTAGGATTCACAAACCCCTGCCCTTATTGCGATCTTTTCAATTCCACCGTCTCAGAGCTGGCACGAGAGCTGCAGGGCCAGGTGGCTTTCGCCATGATAGACACACGGCCAAATTTAGAGAGCCGGGAGAGGTACAATATAACTCGCATACCAGCCACTCTCATATTCAAGGATGGAAGGCTCGCAGGAATGGTGCAGGGCAACAAGGACAAGTCCATAATTGTGGCCAAGCTCAAGGAGATAGACCCCGGCCTGAACCTGAGCAGAGTCTCCCTCCCCCTCTCCCAGCTCAAGCTGACGCCACAAGAAGCATGCGCCAAGATGAATAAGTCAGACCAGCCCCTCCTGCAGGCCTTCGTTGTATCCCGATGTCCCTTCGGCCTGCAGATGCAGAGGATCATGGCCGCTGTCATCAGTGCGGCAGAGGGGGCGGAAGAGCACCTTAAGGTGAGATATATCGGATCTGTGGATGCAGAGAATAATACCATAAGGGCTATGCATGGTGATGTAGAGGCTCAGGAGAACCTGCGCCAGATATGCATCAGAGAGGAAGAGCCCGACAGGTACTGGGATTATATCCGCTGCTATATGAGGGAGGGCAAAGCCGAAGAGTGCCTGCAGTCTGCCTCAATAGATGTGGGTCGGCTCGAATCATGCACCAACGGCTCCTCCCGGGGCGTGGCCTATGCCCGGGAGGACTTCGAGATAGCTGAGAAGTTCAAGATAACAGGCTCGCCAACATTGCTCATGAACGATGAGATCGTCAGGGAGTCTCACTTTGCCACCAATACCACCAATGCGCGCAGCCCTGAAGCATTGAAGGAGCTGCTCTGCTGCGGCTTCAAGGAGAAGCCAGATTTCTGCTCCCTCGCACTGAATGAGAGCCGGGCGGCGACGATGTTCTCGGCCGCCCGGCTGGAGGCATGAGCGGGAGAGCTGCCGCCGATATGCGAGCCGGGATCATTATCCAAGGAACCCGGCCTTGCACTGGGCCTGAAAGAGAACTAGACAGAGGCGATACTTTGCATATCAGAACAGAGATAAAGCGGATGATGATCACCTATCTTATAGCGGGCGCATTGCTCTCGCTATCGAGCATAACCCTGGCTGGCGCAATCATTGATTCGCAGCCTGTCGACAGTGCCGTCCTGCAGTTGGATTACAGCACCATAAATGAGACCATTGCCAGGTATCCATTCTTCGTCCTGGACATCCACAAGCCTCTATGCAATCCCTGCGAGAGGATGGAGGCGGCAATCCATGAGCTATCCCATGAGCTGGGGGACCAGGCTGCATTTGGGATGATAAATGGCAAAAATAACCCTCTCGCCGAGAAGAGGTATAACGTCACCGGTCATCCCACGCTGCTTGTGTTTGAGAACGGAACTCTGGTGGAGAGGAGTGTGGGGTTCGCCTCCAAGAGGTATATTGTAGAGAGGCTGCGCCTGGCTAAGCCGGATCTGAACACAAGCCAGGTCACATACAATCAGTGATCGTTGAAGACCAAAAAAAAATCTTTTCTCCTTTCTCATTTTTGATTGGCCACAACTTTGATCCTATTGGATGCCCGGGAGTTCTGAAATGCCCCTGCCAGTTGATCTCCTGCATCGATCACATCATAATTGAGAGCATCATTGTTCGAGCAGCATTCCTTGCCCTGGCTCTTCTTAATGATGATGGAGTTTTCTGCCACAGCTGGATCTGCCGCCAGGGCTATCGTCCTTTGATCCCCCAGGGTTAAGGAATCTAGGTTCTGATTGAGAACGGGCTGCTCTATGGTGATGCAGACCTCATTGCTGCTGGCTGTGACCATCAGGCCGTCGCAGTTGGTCCCGATTGCATGGGCGGTATTGCATATTCGCTCTCCGGTTGGGTAGTCCAGTGTGATATTTTTGGCAAAGACCCTCATCTCATACGGCTGCAGGGATATGCCTTGTGCAACCTCTCCCAGTTGGTCATCTGTTATCCTGATGCTGCTGATGGTGCAGTTGGAGATGCTCTGCAGGATATAGTAGTATGTGACATCCTGGCAGGGCCTGAATTTGCCACATTTTTTAATGTATTTGTACAGCCTCAAGTCATGGCAATCCGTTTTCAGAAGTCTCTGATATATCTCCAGGAGAACTGCCTGCCTTCTGATGAGGTCCTCAAAGCTGGCCAGGTATTCTATCTGATATCCCGCCGGCGCATCCTGCAGGCGGTGGCCAAAATCTTCAAATCCTTTAAGGAGTTCTGATTCCCTCTCCAGCAGATCCTCAAAGCTGGCCAGGAATTCCTTCTGGTCTGGAGTCGAGAGCTTGCAGTAATTTCTCTTCAGATGAGACTGAAAATCATATAGGAGAACGGCCTGGCCTCTCAAGAGACCCTCCAGGCAGCGGGTCATCTCGATCCTCTCATCGATATCCAGATAGGGCCATTCCTCCCGCAACTGGGCCTCGATTATTGCCAGCCTTATCGCCCGCTCCCTCAGGTGGCATTCGTATTGTCCCAGAGACCTGACATTCTTCCAAGCATCAGCCGGGATCACACTGGCATTCTCTTCCTGGGATCGGAGCTCCCAGGATTGATTCTCAAGGATGACCTCGCGAGAGCGAAGTTCGCGCAGGTTCTCATCCAGAGTGAGATTGAGAAGAGAATCGATCTGATAAATGCAGGCATGATCTGAGTTGCTCCCCGATACAATCTCTGGCAGGCCATTGGATGGACTGCCCAGAGCGGCAATGGCGGATGCTGTCGCCATTACTATGACTGCAAGGCTGATGATAATAGCCACTTGTAGACTCTCTTTCAGTTTCATATCCCTGCTACTCCCCTTTTGCTGCTGGTAGTATAAATAAGAGCTTTCATGCATTTAAATGTTTCATAGTGATGAGCTCGATGCTCATCCTCTGAGCGGCTTAACCCGTTCGATATATTTAAGCAACATTTAAATTCAAAAATAAATAGTACATGCCACAGCAAAGCTCTAAATTCGAATAGCTAAGCTTATTTTCTGTCTAAAATCCATCTGCCGATATGCTGCTATCAGCATGTCAAATTAAAAGAACACTTTAGAAAAATATATATAGATGGGCGCGCATCGAAGCTATAATCTGATAAATATGTGGAGTGAGATTTATGAGACAGAGGAAGGGACGGAGAGCAGTTTCATTGGTCGCGATCCTGGCAATGATGATTGCAGTCACTGTATTTGGCAGTGCAGCGACCTATGAATCCATGAGGAGCTATGAGGACCTCCTGCGAAGCCAGACTACACTGATTGGAAGCTTTGAGAGCTTATTGAAGAACACCACCCTGGATGATAGTGGCTACAACTATCACTATCAGTTTCTGGACAGCTTCGATGATCTGGCAGAGAGAGAACAGCAGGGTCTGGCCAGCTTCGAGGATCTGGTGAGCTATAACTGGTCTGACCTCTCCGAGGGGGAGAAGATAGGTCTGACCCAGGGTTTTGAGGATCTGATCAGGAGAGAGGCCACGATTCTCTCCAGCAATGAGGATCTGCTCAAGAGGGGTTTTTGCAGCCTGGACTCTGCTCAAAAGCAGGAGCTTTTGGATCGTTTTGAATCCAGGCTGAAGTATGAGGTCGTTCTTTACACCAAGTTCGATGAGTGGCTGCAATATCAGCAGATGATCGAGGGGACCCAGAAAGAGACCTGGATAGCCTTCCTGGATAGCTATGAGGATCTGCTTCGAAGACAGGCCGATCTCCTCTCCAGCTTCGAGATGCTCTTGAAGATCAAATGCGATGGAGGCTATCTCACCCTCACCAGGTCAGTAATCTCCCAGACAGGCAACGATGTGGTCTACCGCTATCATCTATCTGCCAGGAACCAGACCGCCAATATTGTAATCATCGATCAGATCCTGGGAGAGATAGCGTCATACGGACTCGTGCCGGCCGGGTTTGAGGAGACCATTGATGTCGCCCGGAGGAACATCACCTGCGGGGAGTGCGACAACTGCAGTTGCAATGTCTGCGGCTTTGCAACGGCCTGCGGTGAGGTGATCACCCCCAATGGAAACTTCACCACCTGCGCAGTGAGCAATCAATGCTGCGTGGTGATCAACGACTACCCCAGCCAGATACTGCCGGTCATCTATCCTGGGTATCAGGTGGATGATCTCACTGCATATCCGAGTGCAGGGATGGCGCAGAATCAAGAACAGGAAATGATGCCTCAGTATCAGGGCATGATGCCTCAAGACCAGGGCATGGGCGCGATACCACTGGATTCTGTGGCTGCCAATCCCCCACCAAGCAGGTTCAGATAGAAAGCAGTCGATATCAGGGAAGAACAGGTCCCAGAGAGACCAAAAATATCAGGGATGGCTGATCCGGGCCGCAGATTTGAAAATCTGCGGTCTTGACCATCCTCCTTTGTATCATTTTAAAGCAAACGAAATATGTTTGAAATGATGAGAAAGGATTGTCCAATTGAAGGAGGAAAGCACTTGCAGAGCGTCAATTCCAATAGCTCCGCCTTTGAGGCTGTCAAACCGGCTGTTATGCACCAGGGAAGGGAGGGAGAACTGAGGGATGAGCATAGGAGTCCAGAACGACAGACAGGGGTTTGCAGGAAGCCGGCCTCCATCAGATATGGCCTGCGGTCGCTGCTACTGCTTCTTCTTGTGCTCCTTTCTCCTCCCCTGGCATCAGCAGATCTCAAGCTGAATTGCCAGTCCCCACTGGAATTGGATATCTGTCAGGCCGGCACCATCACTGTCTATGCCAATAACAGCGGCATAGAGGCCAGCCGGATCTCCCTCAATGTCACCCTGCCTGAGGGATTCGCCTACGAGCAGGGGAGCGCACGAATAGCACCCCCTTCCGGCAGCCCCTATCCCCAGGAGTCTGTAATCCTCGGCCGTTATC
>Ga0302237_1000573_pt1 | contig 32024 bp, 40 predicted proteins | sample AAG_UR_Ala_MG_FD_193530 | JGI IMG/M metagenome (GOLD analysis project Ga0302237, IMG submission 193530) | Enriched activated sludge microbial communities from anaerobic digester in WTTP, New Holstein, Wisconsin, United States - AAG_UR_Ala | ecosystem: Engineered > Bioreactor > Anaerobic >... | reverse complement strand
AATATTACTATTAATCCGAGCAGTTTTTTCATATATACAAACTAGCATAATACCTGGATGTTATCAATAATATTTGATAAAATAGCACCTATCACTGGAGAGATGCCTGAGTGGTCGAAAGGAAACGCTTGGAGAGCGTTCGTATGAGAAATCATACCGTGGGTTCGAATCCCACTCTCTCCGTTGCTAACAATTCCTCCTTAATGTAATATGTTCATATGTTACACCTATTATACGCCGTTATTTGTCTCGCTGTATTAGTAGTTTCTGCTGAAGTCTTTGTTGATCAATCACTAGCTGTTGCAAAGAAACTGAAAATTAGTGGCTTCCTAATTGGTTTTACTTTAATCTCCATAGGGACAGCATTACCTGATATTGTAATTAGTACATTTGGTTCGGCTCACGGTGATACAGAGTTTGCAATGTCTACTTTCTTAGGAAGTGCATTAGTAAATACTACATTGTTAATAGGCGTACTAAGTTTCTTTACCAAATACAAGTTACACAAATCGGATGTAGATAAGAATATACCTATAACATTAGGTGCCTCTATTTTCCTTTTAATTTTACTTCTACTATTTAGATTTCAATTCACATGGGTTACAGGAATTATCACGATAATTGCATATATACTTACTGTTCTTCTTGCAAGAAAAAACAATACAGTTAAAATCACTCACAAAACTTCTAAATTCAATGCCCTAATACTAATAGCTTCATTTGTACTCTTAATTCTTACAGGTAAAATATCAACAGATCAATTTCTACTTTTTGCAGATCAGTATAAAATAGCAGATTCTACAATTGGCTACTTCATAGTGGGTATAGGTATCAGTGTACCAGAGCTTGTAACGTCTCTAGAGGTCATTAAAAGGGGTAATTTACAGTTAAGCTTAGGAAATCTCCTCGGTGCAACTTTAATCAATATTTTATTCACTCCAGCGCTTGCATCATTTTTCAATACATTAAACTTTCAACCATTTCTACCAGCAGTATTATTTATCATCTTTAGTTTGATAATATTTTTCTTCTTAGCTCTCTTTGGTAAGAAATACTACATAACTAGAAAAGAAGGTTTTGTGATGCTAGTTGTCTATATTCTTTTTGTTCTTTCTCAAATCCTCTGAGAATAATATAACTAGACCAACAAACATCCAAAACAGTACTAATCCTTGAGGCAGAGTAACAAAGTAGTGATCAACCAAACCAATTCCAACGACAGTTAGAAAGATTAGGAGAACAAAGATATTAATCTTCTGAATGTTTTTTCTAAGAATATCAAAAAGCAAGAAAAGAAAAGAAAGAAAGCCAAAAATCCCAAATTCTGCAAGAAGTAATACAAAAATATTGTGAACTGGTTGTAAAAGATAGAGACCTTTTCCAGTCAATGGTGCTTTTTCTCCCATATGTTCTACAAACTTCCCTAATCCTGTTCCTTCTAAAATATTTTTCTTAATAATAGGTAAAGAAGCTTTCAGAAGGTTTTTTCTATCAATCACACCTGTATCTATTTTCTGAAAAAGCAATGAGAATCTTTCAAGAAGTAAGGGAGTTGAAAGTGAAAAGAGTTTCTTTTTTGTAAAGATTAAATGAAGAAGTAAAACAAAAAGAGTTATAGCCAAAAGAAAAATTGTTGATCTAGAGAAAGTAAACATCATAAACATGAAAGCAAATATCATATTTATAGTCGGCAGAATTCTACATTTACCTTCAATCTGTTTTAAGAAATATATTGAAAGGAAGAAAGAGAGAAGGAAAAATCCAGCTAAAATATTCGGATGGGGAAATGTTCCATACGCTCTAAGGATAGCTTTTCCTGAGAGAGATATAAAACTAGATCCAAGAAGACCTGCAGCTACTTCTGACTCTCCTAGAAACTTTAAACCTAAAGATGTACCCTTTTGGAATTGTAAGTACCCAATAATTCCTTGTACTAATATTAAGAGAAGTAGGGTAGTAGAACAAAAAACAATCTGTTTTTTAGTAAGTTTTGTTGTTTTAAAGTATTCAAGAAAAAGTAAAAAAGAAAAGAGATATGAAAAGAAACGGAGGGAATTCAAAGCTACTAAAACATCTCTAAACAAAATGCTTTGAATTAAGAGAAATATTGTAAAAAGAAGAAAGGATGTTTTGTATTTATAGAAGATTATTTTGGAAAGATTGTTTTTAGTAATTAGAAGAGATGTTAGAAAAATGAAAACACCAAGATCTAAAATAGAAATAGTTGGTACAAGATAGTTAACATGGATATTATTAACTAATGTTTCTTCAAAAGGAATTGGTAGTTGGTATGTAATATTAAAAGGAAGTACAAGAAAAAGAAAAGTTAGAAAGGAGAAAAATATATTTTTTGTAAAAAGAAAAGTCAAAAGAAAAATAATTAAAAACAGTAAAACTGAAAAATATCTACCTAAAGATTCTTTTGCAAAAAAAGATAGAACAGCAAAAACAAAGATAAAAATGAGAACTATCCCAATATCTTTCTTTTTGAAAAACTTTTTTAACATTAAGTTATTCTACCATGTGAACACTTACTTGATAGGGGTGATAACAATATGTCTATCCATTCCCTCACCAACACTCTCTGTAGAAATATCTTTAAACTTCATAAGTGCTAGATGAATAATTCTTCTATCTGATGGTTTCATTGGTGGTAGTTCAATAGGTTCTCCTAATATCCTTGCATTATCTGCCTTCTCTAATGCCATCTGCTCTAGTTTGTCATCTTTTTCTTTTCTGTAACCACCGACATCAACAAATACCCTAAAATTAACATCCTCTGCTAATTTCCTACCTAGTATCACCTGAAGAATAAATTGTAATGAGTCTAGATGCCTTCCTCTATTACCAATCATATATCCCAAATCTTCTCCCTCAAATCTAACTTTGATATATTTCATGTTTTCTTCACCGTCTTCTATCTCAACAAACCTTTCACTCTCAATATTTAGAAGAGATGAAAGTTTTTCTATCTCTTCGTCTACTAACTTAAGTATTTCTTTATCTTTCATAAAGATTGTCTTAAAAAATTATTTCAAAGTTGTTGGGCAATCCTAACTCTTTCTTTTTTCTTCCTACTTGTTCTTTTTCTCTTCCATTTCTCTCTTTTTCTTAAAGATAGATAACAGGTTCTGTGCTCCCTTTTTTGTTTTATCCCAATCTAAAACCATGTATTGAATAATTAAAGCAAAAGATTGTGCAATCCAATAGATTCCAAGAAATGCTGGCATTTTAATTGCAAAATATGTTGTCATTGCTGGTAGCATAAAAGCAAATGATTTATTCATACCTTCCTGAAGCACTTCTGGAGAGATTTCCTCTTCTTTCTTCTTTTTCTTAGGCTTCTGCTCTTCTTTTTTCGGTTCAGGGTTTTGCATTAATCTTGTAAACTTTGTTGTAAAGTACTGAGCGACACCTGTTAGAAGAGCAATTACCAAGTAAGGAATTCCTTCTACACTAAACTTGTTTTCTAGCTGCATAAAGATATTGGTAAGTTCTAAACCTAAGAATTTTGTATTAATCGTAATCTCTTGCCCATTTGAAATCCATTCATGAATAAATGGGTAAATACCATTTAAATTACTTGCTGCAATATTTCTAATTACTTGAAAAAGAACAAGGATTATTAAAATCTGTGGAATAAAGGAACCTAAGCAACCTAATGGGTTATATTTTGCTTTTTGATATAATTTCATCTGTTCTTGGGCAAGTTTCTCCTTGTTGTTTCCATATTTCTTCTCTAAGGCATCTAGCTGTGGTTTTAAAGCAGCCATCTTCCTTGTCATCTCTGTTTGATTTTTTACTAATGGAAGAAATATTAATCTAAAAAGGATTGCAATGACAATGATTGCTATTCCTAAGTTATCACCTAATAGATGGTAGAAAGAAAGAGAAATATTTAAAATCGGGTTGTATAGTACATTTGTCCAGATCCAAGAAAACATTTTTTCTGATATTTAATTAAAATCGTAATTCGGACTATATCACAAAACAATGCTAAGGAACAGGGTCATATGTACCAGCAGGTGTTTTGTGATTACATCTTACAATTCTTTTTAAAGCTAAAACTCCTCCCTTAAAAACTCCGTATTTATCTATCGCTTCATATCCATATTCAGAACAAGTAGGTATAAATTTACAATACCGAAGATTAGGGTTTAGTTTTCCACGAATACCATGATCTAGTGAGAATGTTTTTTGATACTGTTTAATTAACCAGAGTACTATTTTCTTCATTTTCTAAAATTTGCTTCACTTGACTAAAAAATTCTTCTTTTAAATCTTGATAACTATCACAAAACTCAAAAGCAATATATTGAAAATTTCTTCCTTTTAGTTCAAATTCCCTTACAGCTTCCATTGAAATAACTCTTAAGAATCTTGTCATCCTATTTCTCTGTACTGCTTTTCCAATTTTTTTACTAACAACAAAACCAAAGAGAGGTGTATTTCTAGAATTTAATTTTGAAATTAACATTCCATATTTCCCTTTGACTTTAAAACCGTTTTTGTAGAGATTTTGAAATTCTTTCGCTGATAACCTGTATTTTTTAGGCAGCATATTATTTCTATCTAATATTTTTTGTCTTCTTTTTTCTCAAAAGCTTGTATTCTTCACTTACTGAGAGAGACTTTTTACCTTTTGCTCTTTTTCTCTTTAAAACATTTTTACCTCCTGCAGAGCTGTTTCTAGCCATAAAGCCAAGTTTTTTAATTCTTCGCATATTGTTTGGTTGGTATGTTCTTTTCATAATATTCTTTAAAAATCTGAAATCAAGCTGATTATATAGTAAGGAAAAGTATTTAGCAAATGTTTTGAATGTTCTCTAATATTATTAGAGTTTTTTGTTTATAACAAAAAGTTTACTTCTAACAACCTTTTTTAATATTTAAAATATAGATATCCACATTCTGTAAAAAATCAATATAATGTAGCAGAGTCCCAATCGACCAGAGACTGCCCCCCAAACCAAACTGTCATTAATATGAATAGCTTTGTATATGAATAAAGCAGATTTTGAAGGCTACTTCAAAAATATACAACAAAATAGCTTGGTGGATACTGATGATCTATGGAAGATGACAAAAGAACATCTTAAGCTGATGCTAGGAAACAGAATATTCCTAAGTCTTTTTACTGGAATATACATTGAAGATGTAAATAATGGGGTAGTGCAGTTTTCCTGTAACGCTGATTACAAAAGAGAAAAAATATTACGAGATTACAGAGCTTCATTAAAACAAGCTTTAAGAAAAGCAAGTGGACAAAATTATGAGGTAGAGATAAATCTTAAGAGTTCTGTTAAAGAAAAACAAAAAAGCAAGTACGAATATCATGATCCAAACGAAAACAGGCCAATGGATCTTTTTGATTCGGCCAAGAGAGATAAAGAGAGATATGAGCAAAGACTTGAGGTTTCTAAACTTAACCCAAGATATCTTTTTTCAAACTTTATCGTTGGTAAAAGTAATGAACTTGCAGAAGCAGTAGCAGAAGCAGTTGCAAATGATTTAGGTAATGCATATAACCCAGTATTTTTCTATGGAAATAGTGGCCTTGGAAAAACACATTTAATGCAGGCAATAGGTAATGAAGTATTAAAACAACAACCAAGTAAAAAAGTTGTGTATACAACAACAGAGACATTCCTTAATGAAATGGTAGATGCTATTAAAACAAAGAAAAACGATGAGTTTAGGAATAAATATAGAACTGTAGATTTATTAATGATTGATGATATTCAGTTTGTAGAGATGTTTCCAAGAACACAGGAAGAACTTTTTCATACTTTTAATGCTCTTTATGATTCAAACAAACAGATAGTATTAGCATCTGATAGACCTCCAAAAGAAATTAAAAATATTACAGATAGATTAAGAACTAGATTTCAAGGAGGTATGGTCGCAGATATTCAACCACCTGATTATGAAACAAGGTTAGCAATATTACAACAGTCTTTAGAGGAGAAAAAAGTAGATATACCGAATGAATACTTAGAAATGATTGCAAAAAATATTGAGAGTAATATTAGAGAATTAGAAGGTGCTTTAACAAAAGTTACTTCTCTGTTTAAGTTAGGTTTAAATCCTAGTGACGAAGATATTGCAAAATTACTTCAGGTAGATTTAGATTCTAAAAGAAAGAAGATTACTCCAGCTAAAGTAATTTCAACTGTTAGTGAAGTATTTGATGTTAAACCTTCAGAGATTAAAGGAAATAGAAGAACAGCATATGTTGCACAGTGCAGACAGGTAGTTATGTATATTTTAAGAAAAGAGTTACAACTTCCGCTTGAAAGAGTAGCAAAAGAGGTGAATAGGAAAGATCATACAACAGTACTTCATGCTTATGAAAAGATAGAAGAATTAACGAATAGTGATTCTAGGTTTGGAGATAAAGTAGACAGGTGTATTCAATTATTAAGAGGTTAGTGTGGATAACTTTGCGAATAACTTAAGGATAAAGATGTGAATTGTTTAAGGTTTTGATGTTTAAAAAACATTATATCTTCGTAAAAGTTCTTTCAGAGTAATAGTTTTTGGGTATTTGTAATATCCACAGATAATTATAAATAATCCTAAGTTATACCAAAAAGTAATCCACAGAGGATTCTATCGTTCTTACAATGTTCTTTGTTTTCTTAGTAGATAAGTTAGAGGTAGAGATATCCACAAGATTAATAGTATTAAAAATCTTAATAACAAAAACTTTTTAAGTAAAATTTCTTAAGTTGTCTACATATCCATACTTACTACTATTCCTATTACTTCAATTTATTAAAAAAGAAATATATTAGATACATTTGTGGAAAGATTTAGGGTATAATTATATAGAGATAGAAAATTCAATAAAACTACCCACTATTTAATATTAATATTAAGAACTATGAAATTCTCTTGTAATCAAGATACATTTTCTAAATATTTAAATATCGTAAGTAGAATTGTTACAACAAAACCTGGTTTACCAATACTAAGTAATGTACTTTTTGAGAGTGATAAAGGAAAGTTAACAATGAAGACTACAGATCTTGAGTTAAGTATTAGTACTTGGATAGGTGCAGATATTCAAGATGATGGAAAGATTACAGCACCAGCTAAACAGTTATCTGAATTTGTTAATTCAATTCCTGAAGAGAAGGTTGATATTGATATTGTAAAACAGAATTTTAATATCTCTACATCTAACAATACTGCTAGTTTTAATACTATGCCATCTGATGATTTTCCTAATATTCCAACTGTAGAGAAGGAAAAGTTTGATTTCAGAGTTAAGAAAGTGGATATTGTGCAAGCAGTAAACAGAGTGGCTTTTGCAGCTGCAAGTGATGATATTAAACCCGTTTTAACAGGTGTTAAAGTAGAAGTTGAAGATGATACTGTTTCTTTTGTAGCAACAGATGGTTTAAGACTTTCAAAACAGAGTGTAAAGATAGAGAAGGGTAGTGGTAAGAAGAATTTCTTAGTTCCAGTTAGAGCATTTTCAGAACTAACATATATTATTTCAGAACTAGATACTGATGAGGAGTGGGTAAATATATATATTCTTGAGGATAGAAATCAAGTTTTGTTTAGATTATCAGATGTAGATTTGGTATCAAGATTAATTGACGGAGAGTTTCCAGAGTACAAACAGATTATTCCAACAGGTTTTGAAACAAAATGTTTAATAAAGAGAGATGATTTCCTTAATTCTCTTAAGGTTGTTAACATTATTGCAAGATCAGTTTTAGGGAATAAGATGGTTTTAGATATTAACAAAGAAGGGAAATTATCCCTATCTGCTATACAGAGTGATTTAGGTAAGAATCAAAGTGTTTTTGAAGGAAAAGTAGAAGGTAGTGATATTAAAATTGCTTTTAGTGCAAGATTACTTGCTGATATTTTAAATCATATAGATTCTGAAGATATTGTATTTGAATGTACTGATCCTGTTAAACCAGGAGTATTTAAGATTGAAGGAGATACAGAGTTTGTGCATCTAGTTATGCCTATGATGCTTTAGGTTTTTTATCTCTAACAATATATCCAACACCATGTACTGTTTCTATAACATTACTATCTTCCAACTTTTCTCTTAACCTATTTACATGTACATCGATAGTATTAGAACCAACATATTGACGATAATCCCATACATGATCCAATAATTCACATCTTGAAATAGGCCTTTCTTTATTTCTCACCAAATACTCAAAAAGATCATACTCTTTATTCCTCACCTCTATCTCTTCATTCCCCTTATATATACTTTTACTATCTAAATCCAATGTTAAATCCCCTAATGAAATATTACTATCAAGGTAACTTTTTGGTCTTCTATTTAATGATTGAATTCTAGCTAAAAGTTCTTGCATAGGAAAAGGATAACTAAGAACATCATCACCACCTTTGTTTAAAAAACTAACTTTTTCTATCCAAGTATCGCTATTACAAACACCAAGTATTTTAGTATCAGGGCTTTTTTCTAAAACAAAATCTAAAATCTCTTCTGTCTTTCCGTCCTCTAACTTTGTATTTATTATCAAAAAACTAAAAATATTATCAATTACAAATATTTTACTACTAAAGTTTTCATTATCTAGAGTTACTTTGTAACCGTAAGAATCTAATGTCTTACTCATAATCTGTGAAAGAGTCTCAGAATTCTCTATAATTAATACATTCATAATATTTTAAGAAATGAATTTAATTGAAAAATCTTAAAATACCTTGAATTATTTGATTAAGTCCTAGTAAAACAGAAAAAATGAAATTTCTCTTTACAATACTCTTTACTTTTCTTTTCTCTGTAAGTTTTCTGTTTTTTCTACTTAATAATGATAATTTTTTACCTAGAACATCTATTCACGAGATAGATTGGACTAACTTTTCTGTTTTTACTTTTCTTCTTTTTACGGCATTTTTCTCTTTCTTTAATATTATTTTTTACATAATTAAAAGATTCTTTAAAAAAAATATTGAGGAGAGAAAAGTTATTAAAGAATGTATTAAATATTCTTCTCTTTTAACTTTTAGTTTGCTAATTGTTTTTCTTTTACATATATTTCATGTAATTAACTTCTTTTGGGGGTTAGGTATATTTTTAGTAGTACTCTTTTTAATCTTTGTGGTATGATATTAGATAACTAAATGGTAAAGGAAAAGGATTCTTTGAAAAATTTAGCAGATTTTCTTACAGGAGAGAAAGCTCTTAGAGACAAAGAGGAGGCTATCAAAAAAGCCAAGAAACAAGCTATTAAAGATGAGAAAGATAAAAGAAGAAGGAAGATTGTAAAAGGGGAGATTCAGTTAGAAGAAGATCCTGTACAAAAGAAGGAAGTTGTTCAAAATATTAAGCTTTTTGAGTGGAGTGCTCCAGAGAGGTATCAGATAAACTTAAATAGTAAGGGCTTTTTAATAATTCTTGCTCTTTCTCTTGCCTTTATAGCTCTTCTTGCAGTTTTAGGTAAATATTTTCTAATAGCTGCTATTATTTCAATGCTTTTTGTACTTTATGCTGCAGCTACTACAAAACCTTTGATTGTTAAGCATAAGATAACAAAGAGAGGGATAGAAACAACAGGAAAATTGTATGAATGGTATATGTTAGATAGTTTTTACATTACAAAAAAAGAAGGAATATATACAATTTTAGTAAATACAAAATTAAATTTCCCAAAGATGTTGATTATGTTAGCAAGAGAGAAGGATAAGGATGCAATATTTGTAATATTACAGAAACATCTTCTCTATGAAGAGATTAAGAAACAGAAAAAGATAGATATTATTTCATATGGTGAATATATTCCTTTAGAGAAGGTTTAAAGATGTGAAAAAAGAAAAAAGAGAAGAGATTCTTTTTGATTTAACATTCAGGTATCAAGGAGAGGGAAGATATTATCATAATATGGAGCATATTCAGTATATGCTTAACTTTCTAGAATCGCAGAAAGAAAAAATTATAGACAAAGAAGCTGTTTTCTATGCAACTTGGTTTCATGATTCTGTTTATGATGTTACTTCAAATACTAACGAAGAGGATAGTGCAGAGCTTTGTAGAAGAGAACTTGAGCATGCAGGGGTATCTAAAGAAACAATAGAGCATGCTGTAAACTTGATTCTTGCAACTAAAACACATATTCCGATTGAAGGAGATGAGGATTCTAAGATATTTTTAGATGCGGATTTGGTATCTTTAGCACAACCTACAGAAGAGTATAATAGAAACATCAGGAATATTAGAAAGGAATACTTTATCTATTCAGACGATGTATATCGAGAAGGAAGAATTAAGGTTCTTGAGAGTTTTCTTGCCAAGGAAAGGATTTTTCAAACAGAAGAGGCATATGGAAAACATGAAGAAAAAGCCAGGGAGAACATTAAAAGAGAGATTCAAAAGTTAAAGGATGGTATAATCTGAGCCTGGAGAGATGCCTGAGTGGTTGATAGGGAAGCTCTCGAAAAGCTTTGTATGGTTTATCCATACCGGGGGTTCGAATCCCTCTCTCTCCGCCAGTCAAGAACAAAAAATCTTAATTAATTCCAATGAATGTATGAATAAAAATTCAGAATCTAAGAAAAAATTAAAATGGTTATCAGGTATTTCAATTGTTATCTGTTTACTAGGCGTCCTTTTGTTTTACTTTGTAAAAACATCTCTTACCAATGGATCATATCGAAGTGAAGAAGAGATGTCAGATCTATTTTTTAAAAATGAAAAGAAGTATATTGATTTAAATGAAGAGCTTCTTGTATGGTGTAAAAATGGCTTAAGTAGGATTGATAATACATGGACAAGTCCAGAGAACATATCGGGAATTAACATGAAAACAGAAGAACTTAGAGATATTAGAAAAAGACTTTTTGATTTGGGAGCAGTAAGGGGTATGAGGTGTAACAATATTAACGAGAATATGTATGTTGAATATCTTACATATACATCGGGATTAGCTACTGGTGGTAAAATACAAGGAATAATTTACACAGAAGATATTCCAAAAGACTATCATGGAGAATCAGAGTTTGTTGAGTACAAGGAAATTAAACATCCATGGTTTTCATTTTTTGAATCAGATTATTAGGTTTTATAGATAATAATGTTTCTCTTCCCTATTCGTCTATAAACCTATTTAATACTAATCTTTCTAGCTTTGTATTCCTCTGCTTTTGGAAGCTTTACCTCCAATACTCCATCCTTAAAAGATGCTTCAACCTTACTTGCATCAACAGCAGTTGGAAGATTAAATGTCTGTTCAAATTGTGTTTCAAGACTCTTAAAGTAGAACTTTTTCTTTGAATCATCCTTCTCTTCTTTTTTCTGACCACCTTTAATTCTTACATAATCAGCCTCTACTTCAATATCAATATTCTCCTTATTAACACCAGGAAGAGCCATCTTTACAAAGAAATTATCATCTTCCTCCCATATATCTGCAGATATATTAGGATATCTTGGCATTGAAGGTCTTACAAAAAATTCATCCATTAAAGAAGGCATTCCAAAGAAATCATCAAAAACGCTTCTTATTGGAGTATATCTACTAACTGGTAACTGAGTACCATCTTTTCTTTTTACATCTTTCATATGTTTTGTGAAATAAAGTTAAATAATTGATAAAGAAAATTCAAAAGAATTCTCTTGGTTATCTGTTAGCACTTTAACATAAGGAGTGCTAAATGTCAAAATTGTTAAAAATGTTAGAAAGAGAATATAATCAGAGAGGGGAGGAATAGATGAAGAAACAAAAAATAGATAAAACTCATTGGATAATACAGTTCTCAGTATTAATAATATCTTTAATTTTGTTTCTCTCTCTACCTAAAATACTAGACTTAAAGGAACTTTTTACTAAAGAAATAACATACACAAGCATATTCCTTCCATCTCTTCTTTTAATATTCTCAGCATTTTTAGGAATATTTCTTAAAAAAGACAACAAACCTTTTACCAGATCATGGATATTTAATGATTTTACATACTGGAATATGTTTGGACTTCTTCTTTCGTTAATTGCAATTTTCCATTTTGTTACAAGTAATTCAGTATATGGTATTTTTACTCAGATATTTGCATACATATCTCTTTTTTTAGGTTATGCAAATGAACTTAGAAATGAGATAATAAAAGAGAAAGGTAAGAAGTAATATGCAGTTACCAAAATTAAAAAGATATCAAAAGAAATTTAATTTTTCATATGCTTTTGGAGCATATCCTGTATTAGATTTATTAAAATTTCAGAAGGAAAAAGTTCTAAAGATTCTGGTTAAGAAAGAAGGTTTGAAGAGTGATGGTGTTTCTGAAATATTAGATATTTGTAAGAGAGAGAATATTCCTTTTGAGGAGAATGATAAGTTAATTGATAGGATTGCATACAAGGAGAATACATATGTAGTAGGTGTATTTGAGAAGTATGAGGAGGAACTAGAGAGTGAGAAAAACCATATTGTTTTAGTAAATCCTAGTAATACTGGTAATTTAGGTACAATTATTAGAACTATGGTTGGTTTTGGGTTTAAGAATCTTGCAATAATTAAACCAGGTGTTGATATTTTTGACCCTATGGTTGTTAGATCTACAATGGGAGCACTGTTTAGAGTGCATTTTAGATATTTTAATACTATTACAGAGTATACAGAGGTTTACAAGGATCATAATTTGTATCCTTTTATGTTAGATGGAGCAAAAAATATATTAGAAGTAGAATTCAAAGAACCATTCTCTTTTATACAAGGTAATGAGGGTAGGGGATTAGATAGTAGTTACAAAACAATGGAGAAAAGAGAGGGTGAAAGTATATACATTCCACATTCAAGTGAGATTGATTCATTAAATCTTTCAGTAGCTACAAGTATTGGTATGTGGGAGTATGGTAGGAGGAAGTAGAGAAGAAGTATGTGTAAAATTTGCACATACTGAAAAGAATCATTTCCTAAAGATAATGAGTTCGGAATTATGAATGAACCTTGGTATTGGAGATATGCTTCTGGTGGTAGTGGTTGACAAAAGTAACCTGTTTGAATATAATTAAGTATAATTTGTCAACCACACAGGTATGAACAAAGTTTTCATTGGTGAAAAGATAAAAACAGCAAGAAAAATGTCTGGGCTTTCCATGGATAATCTTGTTGCAAGAATAGATAACCTTGTTTCTAAAAATGCAATCTCTAAATATGAGAAAGGGGTTATGGTGCCTAGTAGTAGTATTCTTAATGCCTTAGCAAAAGCTTTAGATGTTAAGATTGACTATTTCTTCACGCCTTCAAACCTTACCTTTTCACAAATAGAATATCGTAAGAAGAATTCTAAAGTTACTAAAAAGGAACTTACTAAAATAGAGTATGTGATTAAAGATAGGGTAGAGAAACTTCTAGAATTGGAGAAGATAATGGGGGAGTCTTCTAACTTTCTTTTACCAATAGATTCAAAAGATTTGAATATTAAAAAAGGAGAAGAAATTGAATCTTTAGTAGAAAAGATTAGAAAGGTTTGGAATATAGGGGTTGATCCAATAATTAGTGTAGTGGAATTGTTAGAAGACCAAGGAATTAAGTTAGTAGATGTTGATATTGAAGGAGATGCTTTTGATGGTTTGAGTGGGAAGATTGGAGATTTTACTGTAATTGCTTTTAATAAAAATATGCCAGTAGACAGGAAAAGGCTAACTGTTCTACATGAGTTAGGGCATTTAGTTTTACAGTTTCCAGAGGATTTATCATCTAAAGAAATAGAGAAGCTATGCCACAGATTTGCAAAAGCATTTTTAATGCCTAGAGAGGTTTTTGTTAGAGAATTTGGAGGTAGAAGAAGAGTTCTTTCTTTTGAAGAATTAGAAGCTCTTAAAATATATTTTGGAGCATCTATGCAAGCTATTGTATATAGAGCTTTTGAGTTGGGTTTGATAAGTGAAGGGCTTAAGAATAAATTTTTCAAATATATTTCTCAAAAGGGATGGAGAGAGGAAGAGCCAGGTAAGAAGTGTCATATAGTTGAAGAACCTACTAGGTTTCTTTCTTTGTTAAGAAGGGGTGTTTCTGAAGAGAAGATTACTAGGAATAAAGCGGCTGCACTGTCTGGTAAGAGTGAAGAGGAGATTCTTAACTTCATCAACCTCATTCCATGACAGGTGTAGTTGTAAATGATACCAGTGTATTGATTGATTTGATTAAGTTAGGGCTTCTTGAAGTTTTTGCTCATTCTAAGTTTGAATTATGGATACCTGATTTTGTACATAATGAGATAATAGATCAGAAGGATGAATTTGAGAAATATATTAAGCATTTTAATGTTTATGAATTTACTTCTGAAGAGGTTTTTGAGTTGTATGTAAAGCATGCTAATAATCCTGAGCTTTCACTTGTAGATATATCTGTTTTACATGTGGCTGAGAAAAAAGAGATGGTTTTGTGTACCTCAGATAATGCTCTTAGGAAAAAGGCTCAGTATTTTGGTGTTGATGTTCATGGTTTGTTATGGATATTAGAGGAATTATTAAAGCAGGGTGTTTTAAAAAAGAAAGAGGTTGTAAAACAAGCTAAGAGATATTTGAAGTTAAATAGTTGGATTAGTGGAGATATGGTTATGGAGTTTGTTAAAAGGATAGAGGATTATTAGTGTGGGATACTGTTAAAAATGGTATAATATCTCATTAACTTATAACCCTTAATAAATATGGAAGATATTTTTAATATTGAAACAGATACAGAAAAAGAATCAACTTTAAAAACAGAGATAACAGTAAAAGATATTCAGGGGATAGAGCTATCATTAGAAAATTTGGAATACAAAGGAGAAGGAGTTACTAGTTTTGGTTCAAAGTATGATGAACAGAAAACAGAATATCTTAAAACCTTTGGTATTGAAATAGAAGATTTAGATCATGCACAGAAAGTAACAACTTTTATTATATTTTCTCATATAGGTTCTCTTAAATTTATAGAACAAAGAGGTGGTGATTTGGAGAAAGCCGTTGAGATTGCGAATAGGAATTTGGCAGAAACAAGGATAGATAGAATAGGTCTTCGGGAGGATTTAGGAGGTGGTATTACCTACGAGATGATTAGGAAAGATGCAGGATTTGCTGCTAATTCTGAAGGCAGGGTTAGTGAGAAGGAGTATGCTATGCTTTTGAATAGGATTCTTACAACATTGAGTAGAAAAAACCCCTCAGAAATGGTATAATATAGAGTAGTTCTTTACCAATATGGGGACGTCAGGCTATCGACAGAAGCTTGATTCTAGTTATCACAAACCGTTTGTTAAGTTCGTTATTCTTAACACACAAGATAAGTGTAAAAAATAAAATCGTCGCTTTTGCAGATAAAGTAAGCGCAGGACTAAGAGCAGCATTTGCAGCTCCAGCCTATGCATACAATTTTGCATCAGTCTAACTAATTGATTTTGGTTAGTGTCTTTTATTCTTCTCCCTAATGAGGAATCTAAGACAGTCGTTATTAGGGTACGATCTTCTATCAGGTCAGTAGGGTAGTTGATTGAGAAGTATAACTGAGGAGATATACTTTTTGTCTAGTCTTTTAGGTATATCTTACTAAATAAGATTAGATATGTTTGTATATGGTACTAGATGATACTTTTGGACATGGGTTCAATTCCCATCGTCTCCACCAGGTAAGGATTTTGAATATATTTTTTCAATACATTCTAAAAAAGAACTATATCCTAGATGTGAGATAGGGTTGTTTTATGATTTTTATTAATTCTTTTTTCTCTTATCCCTTAACTCTGTTGCAAGTAATAGGTTCGGTTTGTGATAGTTCTTAGAAGTATTCTTTTTAGATTTCTGTATTGATGCAAAGGTAGGGGAGATAAGTTCAGTATCTAAAGCAGTTGCTATCTGACTTAAAAAAGAAATAGAAGGAGAGAGTCTACCTGATTCTAATCTAGATATACTTGTTTGTTTGGTACCTACTTTCTCAGCTAATTCTTTCTGTGTTAAACCTTTCTGTACTCTAGCTAATCTAACATCTTTACTAATTTGGAGATTAATATATTCAATATTATCTTTCTTTTCAAGAAAGATTTTATCTATATTTTTAATTTTATTTGTGTAATCTATTAAACTCATATTCTTAATACAAGATATTAAAAATTTTTCTTAAAATCTTCAATATCTTTCCAACTATTTAGGGGAATTACCTTTTTCTTATATCTTTCCAGTATTTCTTTTATAGAGAGTCTTCCTTTATACTTTTTGCCTATTTTGTATTTTTTCAATACCGTTGTATAGCACAAATCTAAATATGGTAAAAATTTTTCTTTCTTTTGTATTGCTCTTTTTGTAATATAAAATAATTGTGTAAAAAGATTGGGGAATGACATATATACGATTATTTCTGCATCATTCATACATAGGCTAACCATATCGCGAGATGTCCCCTCTATAATCCATTCTTTATGTTTTTCTAAAAATTTTATGACCATCTTCAACCTTTCTTCTTTCTCTCTTTTTATTGAGAATTTTCTTATCCAGTAAAAGTCATCTAATTCTGTATGTGGTATTTTTAATTTCTCTGCTAAGAATTTAGCCATAGTAGTCTTTCCTCTTCCAGAATCTCCAACAATCAAAAATTTTTTGTATTCTCTAAGATTTTTCATTAATAATTTGTCTGTCAAATAAGAATTAAGAGTATTACAACCATTCCCAACACCATAAAAGGAACAAAAGGTATTTTCAAACCCTTAAACTTTTTCTTTTTCTTAGCCAAAAATAACCCATATATCAATGCACTAAATATTGTTACATATAACCATAGTATTAGATTATCCATACCTACTAAAATCCCCGAAATAATTGCCAACCTAACATCTCCTTGTCCTAAACCTTTTTCTTTTGTAAGTAAAACAATTAATTGAAAAACAGAACCTAAAATAATTGCTCCTAGTAATTTCTGAAAAGCCCAATCTTTGTAATCAGGTATAAAGAAAAGGATAACGGTAATTACGATCAAAGAAAGCATCAAGATTAATGAAGTTAGATTATCTACCTCCATAGTCTTAAAATCCTTGTAAGCTATATATTCTAAAACACCAAAGATTATAGATAGGGTGACTAAGGAGATAATCTTTTCATATACCACACAATTAACTTCAGGCATACAGTTTGAAAAAAGTCTGTATGTAAGTAGGATGATAGAAAGGAGGTAGGAGATAAAGAATATCCACTCTGTAGTTCTAAATTTTTTAAATATTTGAAATTTCAAAAGGATCAGTATTAGTATTTAATTCTTTGTTTATAATGACAACATTATTAAGTTCATCATTTGCAACGATATTTAGTAGTTTAAATCCTGTTTTGGTAGGAACATTTTGTACAGTAACCTCACAACTCCATCCAGTTAGACTGAAGTTCAATGTTCCTGTATATTGTGGATTAAACTTTATCTTCCTAACTGATTCCTCCAAACAAGTTTCTGCATTGAGTTCTAATATGTTGTAGTCAAATCTCATTTTACCAGCAACCATCTCTGTAATATTTTCGTAAACTAAGTTAATTCCTGTTAGTAGAAGTAATGGAAGAACAACTAGAACAGTTGTTAGTGCAATATATCCTTTCTGTTGTTCTTTTTTTACTTTCAATTTCATCAGCGTATAACACCTAAGAAATTAATATCCTCGCTAACATTTGTATCTTCTGTAGAGATTAAGTGTATTGTGATCTTAACAGCTATTATGGAGGTATCTTTCTTGTCTCTTATTGGCTCTAAGAGGAATTTTGTAACATTGACTGTCTTTGGAGTAATAGGGGTACTATCAAAAAGAATTTGTGAATTTGTAAGTGAATAGTTTCTCATACCATCAGAGAAAACAACAAAGAGTTTTCCATTATCATTGTTAAAAACAGAACTTGTTTGATCTATGCTTTTTACTTGTCTAAATGTTTCGTGTAAGTGTTCTAGAATGAATTGAGATGCTTGATGTGTTTTGGTTTTTGCAGAAGTTCTACTGCTTGCCTCTTGGGTGGAGAGCATGAAGCTAAGGACTACAAAGAGGATGATAGAGGACAAGCCTATGTAGAGTAGGGTTTCAACTAATGTTACGCCTTTTAGTTTTTTATTTTTCATAGCTTACTACTAATTCTTCAAGTAAAGGTGTGTGTTCTGTATCTCCTGTGAAATTAACCCTGTATTGGAAGTATCTTCCTTTTGTCCCTTGTGGTAATGAGTATGTCCCAGTTGTGCTGTAAAACGTGTTTGGAGTTCCATCAGGACCTCTCCATTGAGCACCAACCATTGTTGGACTATCACTAATTCTGTATTGTACTTCCATGGTCGTTCCTTCTGGTACTTGAGTAAGAAGATAAAGGGTGTAATATGTTGAGTTTGTTGATTTGGAATCAGAGATGATTGATAGATAATTTCCAGAAGGTACATATCCGTTTCCCGTTTCTTCATCTCCTCCTCCTGGACCACCACGAATGATTTTGAACTCATTATTAGTGTCTCCTGTAACTATATATGAGAATGCATTACCTTGTGGGTCTGTAAGTGAATCTATGTCATATATTCCATTATCTATGTGCATTCCTCCACACTTTATTGGATTAGTTTCATTAGAAATGTTGTAAACCTGATACTCTTGTCCACCCGTGCCAACAAGTATTGCTACATTTCCATCCTCCACAACAGATAGAGCTCTTACTGTCATATCTGTATTTACAGATGCTATGATAGGTCTTTTTCCCTTTTTGGTTGAGGTATCTATTATGAAGAACTCGTTCTCGTTACTGGAAATATTTGTTCCAAAGTAGGCTCGGTTTCCATCTTCAGATATATACATATCATATACCTGTTGGTTGTTAACACTTGTTCTTGATATTAATTTCATAGAGTATGGGTTTGTTACATCTATAATTGCAAACTCATACCAGTCCCAGTTTAATACTCCGTAGAGGTAGTTATCCTTGACATATATCTGACTTACGGTTGCAATCCAAGGAATGAGACTTACATTTATTGTATTCAAAATATCTCGTTTTCCTGTTTTTTGATCTAGGTTAAATGTTGATACATATGTACTGTGAGCAACATAACCGATATTTCCTTTTACAAAAACACTATATGCATTCCATGAATCTGGAGTATCTACATATCCCACCTCTGTGTAAGGTAAACTTGAGATATCTAAGATAACAACCTCTTTATTGTCATCTGTAGTTGCTAAATATGCATAATCTCCTTCTACATATATTTCATTTATAGCATAACCAGAGAAGGTTCCTTCTACAGTAAGAGTGATAGGATTAACTCCTTCTATCCTGAGTTTTGTAAACGGTTCTCCTGTTAATTCTCCTCTTGTCCCTAAGTAGGCATATCCTAATCTTGCGAATACAGATCTAGCAGTTGCGGATCCAGGTATATCATATTCACTCATAGATCTTTCTGGGCGACACCAGTTGGGATAGAACACTGATTGCAGCCTAAGCTCTCCTCCCATAATATTTGCTGCTGTAGTTTCTACATGAGTTCCTTTCTTAAAATCTGTTTCATCTGTAAATGTAAACGTATTAACATGCCAATCATTCATATATAGTTTAGGTGAAAGTATGTGCTTTTTCCCTATACTATCAGTCCACTCTATTGCTAGTGCTATTACTCTAGTATGTGGATCTGTTATCTCCCCTTCATCATTTAGATTCCCGAAATTATCTCTCTTTGCAAAATTAACAGTAAAACTATACTTTAAACCATTTCTTTCTCCTTCTCCATCAAGAATAGAATACTTACCATCAGCAAACACAAGATGTTTTGGTCCTAATCCCGTATGTTGTGTTACTACAAACCATTCGTCAGTTTTGAGTAATTTTAAAGCAGAATATATCTCATTTGTAAGATTTGTAGCATCAGACCTTTTTTGTGTATTACTAAAAGCTCTTGTAGCATCTACGACTAGAAAAACTAGAAAAGATGACATAATACCAAAGAGAGCAATGGCTAAAACCAATTCTGCTAAACTAATCGCTTTGTAAGTCTTTTTACATCTTTTCATTTCCAATTAAACCTTCTTTATTTATATATATCTTAATACGACTCTGTCCTCTGTTTAAAACAAAAGTTCCAAATGTTGTAGGTTTGACACTCCCAGGAGAAAAGAGAATAGTTGTTCCTTCATTTAGTGAAATGTTTGATATTGTATATCCTTTATCTAATTCTTTTACATCTTTTTCTGTAGAAGATTCAAAAGTTTCTCCTGTAAAGAGGGTGTATTTCCCAGATTCCAGTTTAATTCCTGTATGTATATTTTGGTTTCTAGCTTGTTGTTGTTGGAAATATATATCTTCAATTAGTTTTGTTGAATAGTTTTTTAATTGAACTTCTTGAAGTTTTCCAATAGTAAAAGGAAAAAGAAAAACAGAGAGAATTAGAAGAATTGCGACTGTTAGTATAATCTCAAGTAGAGAAAAGCCATTCATTTTTTGTATTTGCGTATTTCCTTTATCCATTGATTGTACCCATTAGTTGATAGATAGGCATTAAGACGGTGATGCCCAGACCTCCAATTATTAGGCCTACTAAAATTAGTAGGAGAGGCTCGATAAAGGTGACAATGTTGTTACTCATTTCTGTTACCTCTTCTGTATAAAATTCGTGAAGATACATAAGATTTTCTTCTAATGAACCACTAACCTCTCCAATATCAATCATTTTTACAAAGGAAGCATTAAAATATTTTGGATATTCCCCTAATGAAATCGAGAGATCTTTTCCATGTTGAATACCGTCATGTACTTTCTTTAAAATGTCTGCGTATATAAAGTTGCTTGTTGTGCTTGATGTTATCTCCATAGATCTTTCTAAGGGGATACCACTAGCGAGTAAAACACTTAGCGTTCTAGAAAATGAAGAAAGAATATTGGCTGTAAAGAGTTTTTTAAGTATGGGGAAATTGATAGCCAACCATCCTGTAAATTTTTTACCAGGCTTTGTTCTTAGGAAAATAACAAGTCCTATAATCAAAACAAAGATTATTCCAAATATAACCATCCAATTTATTCTTATGAATTTTGCTACATTCATAATAAATAGTGTGAATGCAGGGATATTTTCAAAAGCTTCAAACATCACTTCTAACTTTGGTAGTATAATAAAAATCATTCCCAAGAATTCAACCATAGTCATTCCTACAATGATTACTGGGTATATGACAGCCCCTTTTAACTTTTTGTTAATTTCCCATTCTTTCTGTATTGTTTCTGCTACAAAGATAAGATTTTTTTCTAAAGAGCCTCCTTTTTCTCCAGCTTCTACTACAGATGCGACTGTTTCGGGAAATACTTTCGGAAATAGTCTCATCGCTGTTGCTAAACTAATTCCCTTTTTTACCTCTTGTGATATATATGTATAGATACTGTTTAAGTTTTCATCACTAGATTGTCCAGATATGGTTTCAATTGTCTCAGAAAGGGGAATACCAGCTTTAAGTAATGCTGCCAGAGATTTGATTGAGATAAGCAGGGTAGGGACTTTTACTTTAATCCCTTGTAATTTCTTTAAGCTTTTTTCTTTCTGCTTATCTTCTACAACAACATTTTCCTTTTTCTTTTCTTTCTTCTCCTCTTTCTGTTCTGTTTGAAGTGGTTCTGCTTGCTGTGGTTCTTCCTTTTTTGGAACCTCGACAACTTTTGCTTCCTCTTTCTCCTTGCCATTCTTTTTTTCCTCTTGTTCCTTTTCAAACTCTTCTAATTGTTTTTTTTCTTCGTCTGTCATTAATCTTTAATTGCGATTACTTTAATTAATTCTTTAATATCAATTATTCCATTGGTTAGTTTAGTAACAGCATCTTCAACCATGAGTTTAAAATCTCCCTTTTTTGCTGTTGTAAGGATTGCGTCCATAGAAGGGTTAGTTATTATCGTATCTCTAAGAGGTTTATCTATGTAAAGTAATTCATAAATACCAACTCTTCCAGAGTATCCAGTGTTGTTACATAAGTCACAACCTACGGCTCTATATAATTTCTGTGTTGGTTTAATAAATTTTTGTAAATCAGGTCTCATCTTTAATAGTTCGCTATTCTCTTTATCACTTTGTAATGTGTATTCCTTTTTACAGTGTGTACATAATCTTCTGCCAAGCCTCTGTGCTACTACTATATTAAGTGTTGATGCAATTAAGAAAGGTTCAATTCCCATATCTACTAGCCTTGGTATTGCACTTACAGAGTCATTTGCGTGTAGGGTAGAGAGTACCAAGTGTCCAGTAAGTGCAGAGTTAACAGTAATTCTTGCAGTTTCAGTGTCTCTAATCTCTCCTACCATGATTACATTAGGGTCTTGTCTTAGGATGGATCTAAGTCCAGTAGCAAAGGTTAAATCACTTTTTACATTAATCTGTATGTGATTTACTCCTTCAATACTGTACTCAACGGGATCTTCAATAGTGGTAATATTCACCTCTCTAGTGTTAAGAATCTTAAGAATCGAGTAGAGTGTTGTGGTCTTTCCACTACCTGTTGGTCCTGTGATTAATATTAAACCGTATGGTTGTCTATATGATTTTTCAAGCATTTCTAGATCATGTTCTCCAAACCCCAAATCTGTCATAGAGTATGATTTGTTTGCTTGGGTAAGTAACCTAATTACAACTTTCTCACCGAAAGATACAGGTAGTATTGACACTCTTGCATCTACATTATATGTATCTTTTTCTTGGGATTTATATACTTCTAATCTATTTAGAGGTTTTTCTTCTTCCTCTTTATCATCTTTCTTCCCCTTCTTTTCTGTTTTATCTTCTTCTTTCTCTACTTTCTCTTCTATTACTTCAGACTGGTTCTCTTCTTTACCTTTCTTCTCTTCCTCTTTTGATTCTTCTCCTTCTATATCAGACTTTTTAATTAGAAAAAGAATTTTTCCATCTTGAGGAGCTAAGTGTACATCTGTTCTTAGTTTTGCTCTTACTTTGATAATGAAAAGGAGACTTTCTTTTAGTTCTGGACCGATTGATATGATGTCTCTTAAAACACCATCTACTCTGTATCTAACTAGGAGAATATCGTCCTCTTTTGATTCTATGTGAATATCAGATGCTCTGCTTTTAAGGGCATCTAGAATTAAAGCATCAAGGAAGTCAGATATATTAATCTTCTTCTTGAGAACATCATCTAATAATTCTAGTAACTCAATCATAACCCTTGGACAGCTAAGAGCTATCTGATACTCACTTTATATATTCAAACTATATTGAAGTAACTATCTCTTTACTTCAATAACTTTTCCAGCCTCTGCATTTGGTGCAGCAATTTGTACTCTTGTTCCAATTGTACAGATTGTATAACCAGTATTTTCTGCAGTTCCACCACTAGGATCCATAGGGATAGATACAATGTAGTTTGCATCTCCCTCTGTTAAAGGTGTGAGGTTTGCACTGTTGTCTCCTGTACCGATTGGTGTTGCACCTGTTGTACACTCTGCAATGGTTCCGAAAGTAGCTAATGTGTTACCATCAGTTGTATACTGGGTAACTGCATTAAGGATAGAGTTCACATCTGAGCTCCTCTGTGCATTTCTTGTATCCCTAAAATTCTTTCCAGGGTTGATAGCAACAATTGTAATTGTAGCAAGGATAATAATCAATGCTACGACTACAAGAATCTCAATGAGTGAGAAACCTTCGTATCTTTTTTTCTCCATAGAAAAATAAATTAATTAAATTAAGTACATATTTAATATACTTAGTAATTGAACTGGTGTCAATTGAAAACAGGAATAGTTTATTATCAAATTGTAAAAATTTTTTCCTAGACAGGTTGGATGCTTTCTAGTACTTTATCTAGTTCTTTTAGTGTGTTTTCTGTTGAATTGCCAAGAATTGTTACTTGGTAGATATTTATCTTGTAAGGAGTTGTCTGATTACTGTTACTGCTTGCTGTTGCAAATATATCTTCAAGATATATGACTTCAAGGCAACCAGGGTCAAAGTATTGCTCTGCATCATCCATATCACTAAAAAGACGATTTTTAACTCTTCTAACTTTTGAACCTAAAAAAGTAAACTCTGAGTATGAGATGTTTGTATAGTCAATATATTCAGTGGTCATTCCAATCTCTTTATTTTCCTTTTCTATCTCTTGAATTTTTGCAGGAGGAAAGTCTTTAAACTTTACATATTCTGGACAACCTAGTAAACCTATACCATCAATAATTTTCATTTCAAATAGATTCTCTTTGTCTTTAGAGATGATTAAATTTGTGAGACCAGAGTATTGTACAGATTTTTCTGCAGTTGTTATTGCATCTCCACCTGTATATTCTTTTATCTCCCATCCCTTAGGTAGTTTTGCAGATATATATTCTCCTTTATATTCTGTTTCTGTTGTCTTTTCTTTTTCCACAATTTTATTCTCATCAGTATCTTTTTGAGTAATATTCTCTTTTTTTTGGATTCCCTTCTCCAATTGCTTTACTTTCTTATCTGTCATAAAGATATATACACCTAAACCTATGATAAGGAGAGTAAGAAAAATATTTGTGATTAGTAAAACATTCATCTTTCTAGGAACATTTTTTACAACACTCTCTACTTGAGGAGTTGATTGTATATTGGCATTATTTTTTTTGTTTTCTTCCATATGTATTATTTATTATTTTACATATCTTTATCCCTTCTTACTTAGTTTCTAGGGACTCAAGTATAGAATCTAAAGTAGCTAACTCATTCGAAGTAGCTTCTTTGGAAATGACAATCTGAAAAAGTGTTACTGGCGCCACTTTCTTTAAACCTTTTAGTGGAATCCAGTTTCTTTCACATGAGGCTTCAAATGTTGTGGTGTTTGAATCTACATCATAGAAGACTTCTGTTTCAACTCTTCTTATCTTTAATCCAAAAAGAGTTATTTCAGAATATGCTGTATTTGTATAATCCAATATCTCCGCCTCTACTCCGATTTCCTTATTCATTTTCTCTTTATCATCTTGGAAGCCTTTTGGTGAATCTTTGAAAAGTGTAATTCGTTGACAGCCCACAGAGCCGACTCCATCAAGGATATGCATTTCCATAATGGTTTTATTTCCATTGGAAATTTCGAGTCCTGTTAGACCGGAGTAATCAGATCCTTCTGTTATTAAGTAACTTCCCTCACCATCTTTATATTCCTTTATGGTCCACTTCTCTGGGAGTTCTGCTTTAATATACTTACCTACAAAATTCTTTGTCTGTGGTTTCTCAACAGTCTCTTCTTCTACTTCTGCTTCAACAACTAGCCCACCTTTTTGAGTAATTTTCTCTTGATCTTCTTTCTCTAACTCCTTAATTTTTTTATTTGTTATAAAGATATATATACCTAAACCGATGACAAGGAGAGCAAGTAAAACATTGGTAAAGACTAGCATTTTACCTTTTTTAGGTGCAGTTTTTACAACATTGTCTACTGGAGGTGTAGTTTCTACAACATTGTCTATTGGAGGAGTTGGTTGTAGATTTAAATTATTCTCTTGATTCTCTTCCATTTATTTGTATGTTTAAAATATTATATATATTTAGTATACACATACTTAGAAGAAATATTCAATAATATAGTGTAGAATTACACTGCATTTTATTTTTTACTTAAGCAATATTTTGAAAAAATTACTTTCTTACACATTTTTCTTGTTTTTTTTCTTACTTCTTTTTCCTAGGTTGTCTTTTGCTCAGGAAGAGATAATACTTTTTTGGGGGGAGAATTGTCCATATTGTCATACTGTAAGGGATAAAATTTCTGCTGAGAAATTAAGTGAGAAGATTAATATTGTTGAAATAGAGGTACAGAAGGAGAAAGAGAACATATCTTTGTTTAAAGAAAAGGTTTCTCAGTGTAATATTAATCCTGAGAGAGCAGGAATTCCATTACTTTTTGTAGATAAGAAATGTTACAAAGGTGTTAATTCAATAATGGAAAAGTTAAAGGGAATGATTGAAGAGAGTGAGGAGGAGATAGAGGCTATTGAGGAAATTAATCTTTTAAAAGGGAAGGCTAATACAGAGAAAATGATTGTAATTGTATTTATCTTCTTGGTTTTAACTCTTCTTTTTGGGTATTATAGACAGGATTCGAAAAAAGGGGAAAAGAAAAGAAGAGGAGGGAAAAAGATAGCAATGGTATTTTTCCTACTTTCTCCTTTAATTTTTACATCAAAGGCATATGCTATATGTCCTCTTTGTACAGTTGCTGTTGGTGCAGGGGTAGGTGTGTCTAGATCTTTAGGTATTGATGATGTAATTGTTGGTCTTTGGATTGGAGGATTGTTAGTTTCTAGTAGTATGTGGTTATTTGAGTGGTTGAAAGGGAAAAAAGTAGTAAAAAAGGAAAGTAAAAAGTGGTTAGCTTTGGGTGTTGCTATTTTAATGTACGCCTTAGTATTAGTTCCATTAAAATTTACAGGTATCATTGGTCATCCATTTAACACAATGATGGGGATAGATAAAGTGGTGTTTGGGATTGTACTTGGTAGTATTGTGTTTTTCTCTGCTGGGAAATTACATTTCTATCTTAAGAGACTGAACAGAGAGAAGGTGTATATTCCTTATCAAAAAGTTATTCTTCCTGTCGGGGCTTTGTGGCTGACTACAATAATATTGTATTTAATAGTATACTATTGAACTTAATTTGATTTTTGTGTGTATGTCAAAAGGTAAAAAAGTAACAGAAGAGGATATTAATAAATTGGTGCAGAAGTATGATGCTCTTAAGAAAGATGAGAAGTTAGATCTTTCTGCAGACCAAGATTTGTCTATTGCAATTATGAATTTAATTTCTATTGAAGAGCATCTGTTCTTTAGTGGTGGTAAGACAGGGAATAGTAAGTATTATGAATTATTGAATGAGGTTAGGGAGATGAGGAAGGGGTTATTAAAGAAAATTATTAAAGAATATGATGGTGAGGTATGGTGTATTTCTAAACATTTGTTAGCAGCCAGTTACAGATTGATGGAGTATGGAACAAAATGTCTAGGTAGGGGTAAGAAGAAGGAAGCTGAGGAAGTTTTTGAGAAGGCATATAATCTTTACTCCTTATTCTGGGCATTGAATATGGGTGTTATTAATCTAGAAACAAAGGAGACCTAGTATGGGTAAGGTTGTAAAGAAGAAAAAGGAAACAAAGAAAGAAAAGAAAGATTTTTGGAGTAAGATAGGGGATGTAGTTAAGGATGCTGTAGATTGTTGTTTAGAGTAGCTTCTTTAGATTCTTCTTAATCTGTTTCTACATTGGTATTTTTTCTCCTCACTTTCCAAACATAGTAGAATTTTCCTTTTTTGTGTTGTTTTTTTAAATTTAATCTTTGGAATAAAACTTGTCCTTTTTCGTGATAATTTGTAATATTTTCCCAGATTGTCTGTATTAAGGCTTCCTGTAAGTCTTTCATTCCCTTTCCTCCTTCTCTTTGGAAGTTTCTTATCTCTTCTGGAATACTTTCGTCGTCTTTTGTGGGTGTAGTTAAAATTTTTGGTAGTTCGAAGATTAAAATTACAGAATCTCCTATATACCTATATGGGTTTTTAAGTTTCATTTTTTCTACGATCCTACCTCTTTTGTTATCTGTGATTAATTTGAAATGAGGGATAAGGAAGTCATTATTTAACATGTAATCTACACTGTCATCTGAAAAATATATACTTCTCTCTTTGTTTTCTGGATTCCAGATTTGTAGAAATTGTAATTGGAAGTCATAGGATATATCTTGGCATAACTTTTCTGCTGTTTTTATACATTCTTTATTTGGTTCAAGGAGTCTTTGTCCTTGTTTATATAAATTTCTTTCTTTTCGAGTTAGGGGTATATCTCGCTCTAGTATGCATTCTAACTGATTGCTTGTAATAGAGTGTGTTTTATCAGCAGATTTTTCTTCCTGTGGATTAGGTTGTCCTGTATCGATAAATTGTTCACTGTTCCAAATTTCTACCACTCTTGAATTTGTATCTATCTAAATTAATTGGTTAGGCAGTGAAAAATACGGAGAGGGAGGGATTCGAACCCTCGGTGGACTTTTAGATCCACGACTCGTTAGCAGTGAGTTCCTTTCGACCACTCAGGCACCTCTCCACGGTAATGGGTAATTATACTTTATATTAGGTTTTTATGCTATTAGTCCAATCTGTATAGTCAGAGAAGATTCTTTGAATTACAACACTTCTTTCTCTCTCGTATGTGAGGTAGAGTACTGTGTATGTATATACATGGAGCTGTCTTAGTTGTGTATAACCTTTTACTAAAGCATTTCTTTTTGGGAATCTTTCTAATGTTCTAATCTGTTTGAGTATGTGCTTTATACTCTTTATAGCAACCTTTTCTGACAGGGATGTTTGTTTTATGTATTGATAGATAAGGTCTAAATCCTGTCTTGCTTCTATTGTGATTTCTAGAGTGTATTTAGAATCCATATTTTTTGTTTAATTCTGTAACTACATCTTCAAAATTACATACTCTTCCTGCTAAGGTATCCTCAAAACCTTTCATGATTTCTCTGTGGAAGTTTAGTTCAGCCATATCTTTGTCATATTTCTCAGAACTAAGAATAGTTAAGGCTTTATGTCCATTCTTAGTTAAGTATACTGCTTCTCCTTTATCACATAGTTTTGTTAATTCTTGTGTGTTTCTTAAATATGATATTGGTTTAATTTCCATATATTTTTTACTTAAGTTAGGCATGTCACAATTATGACATAATTATGACAACATATCTACTCTAATTGAGTACCTGTAGTAAGATTAAAAAACCTTAAAAACGATTGATTTATTCTTTGGTGGTAAGGGTTAATGCACAGACCAGGTTTGTAGGTTGTCGGACTTGAACCGCCATCAGGATAGAATCCGTAAGATGAATAGACATCGCAGGTTATACAAGATAACCAGGAGAGCTTCCCCACCTCTCAACCAACCTACATCTAATTATATATCATACCTATGCCTAGTACCTATAGCAAGATTAAAAAACCTTAAAAACGATTAGTTTATTCTTTGGTGACAAGGATAAACCTGCAGACCAGGTCTGTAAGGGTGATATATGCTAAAATATACACATGTATCTAGGTATTCATGTATCCTCTTCTGGTGGGATAGAAAATTCAATAAAGAATGGTGAAAAGTATGGAGTAAATAGTATTCAAATGATGCCTACAACACCTATGAAGTGGGCTACTAAGTTAATTCCAGATGAAGATATCAATGCTTTTTTAGATGAATTAGAGAAGTCTAGTATAAAGAAGATATTAATACATGGAATATATTTAACCAATCTAGCAAGGGAAGATAAACAACTTTTTCATCTAGGGAAAATGGGTTTAGTAGTATATCTAGATTTTGCAGAGAAGGTAGCAAAAGGTATTAAGGAGAGGAAGATAGATAGTGAAGTATTGGGAGTATGTTTTCATCCTGGATCTCAGAAAGAATTGTCGTATGAAGATAGTTTAGAGAGGATATCATACGGAATAGAGTGGGTTTTAGGTGAAGTAAAAGGTACTCAGAAATTACTGATAGAAACAACAGCTGGTACTGGAGGTAATCTTGGAAGAAACTTTACTGAGTTGAAATTGATAAGGGAGGGAGTGAAGAATAGTAAGAGGGTTGGCTTTGTAGTTGATACCCAACATACATTTGCTAGTGGATACGATTGGGTGAATGATATGGCTGGTGTTGTGGATGAATTGGGTAGGGTGGTGGGTATAGAGAATGTTAAGTCTATACACCTTAATGACTCAATGGTGGAGTGTGGTAGTAATAAGGATAGACATGCTGATTTAGGTAAGGGTAAGTTAGGAGAAAAAACAATTTCAAATATTCTTCATGAACCTAAATTTAAAAACATTCCTTTCATTTTAGAGACACCTGCTTTAAAGAGTAATGCAACTATTCCTGCTGAGGTAGAGAAGTTAAAGGAGTTAGCATCTTAATTTAATCTAAAATATACATATATATATGAGTATTCTAAAAAACAAAAAGATACAAAAGTTTGTAGAAGGGTTACCTAATCCAAAGATATTTGTACTTCTAGGTATTGCAATAGTTCTTGGAGTTATCATATATATTATTGTCTTACTTTGTTCTACAAAATAATGAGACAGATTAATCTAAATGAAAAACAGAAAGAAGCTGTAGAGTTTAACAAAGGGGACTTACTCATTATCGCTGGTGCTGGTACAGGTAAAACCTCTGTTATCACAGAGAGAATCATACATATTATAAACAGTGGTTGGGCTAAACCATCTGAAATATTGGCTTTAACATTTACAGAAAAAGCTGCTCAAGAGATGCAAACAAGGATAGATGAAAGAATGGAGTATGGATATGATGAACCATATATCTCTACATTTCATTCTTTTTGTGATCATATATTACGAGAAGATGGTTACAATATTGGTTTAGATGGTAGCTATTCACTACTTAGTACAGCACAATCATACATTTTTCTAAGAAGACATCTCTACGACATGCCATTTAAGGCTCTTCTTCCAAGAGGAAATCCTACAAAATTTCTTAATGATTTTCTTAAACATGTAGGAAGATTACAAGATGAAGATGTCTCTCCAGAAGAATATATTAAATATGCAGAGTCTTTACCTAAGGGTACTCCAGCAGAGAAAGAGGAATATGTAAAAACAAATGAATTAGCTCAAGCATACAAAAAGTATTCAGAACTTAAGATTGAGAAATCTAGAGTGGACTTTGGAGACCTAATACTTCTTTCAATTAAACTTTTTAGAGAGAAGAAAAATGTTTTAGAAAAATACAGAAAGAAGTTTAAATATATTCTTGTAGATGAGTTTCAGGATACTAACTATACACAGAATGTTTTAGTTAATATATTAAAAGGTGAGAAAGATGGACCTTTGTTAACAGTAGTAGGTGATGATGATCAGGCAATTTACAAATTTAGGGGAGCAGCAATTTCAAATATTCTTCAATTTAAGGAGAAATATCCAAAAGCACATGAGGTTGTTCTTACTGAAAACTATCGTTCAAAGCAGGAGATTTTAGATGCTGCACATACATTAATTAGGCATAATGATCCGTATAGATTGGAAGTGACAGAGAAGATAGATAAAAGGTTGATTGCAAGAGGAATTTTTGATGAAGATGATGATGCTCTTAACCTTATGGTTTCCCAAAGGGAAACAGGTGAGGCTGAAAGAGTTGCTGAGGAGATTATGAAATTAACAGGGTATGGGGAGTTGATAAAGCAGAGTGAGGATAAGGATAGTCAGACATACGATGAGAAAGGACAGTCAACATTTCTAGATAGTCAGGATCCAGGTAAGGAAGCTAAGTACAAGTTTTCAGATATTGCAATTTTAGTAAGAGCTAATGCGAATGCAGATATTTTTATTCAGGAATTAAGAAACAAGGGTATTAGGTACAAACTTGGTGGTGCAAGAGGGTTGTATTTTAGAGATGAAATTAAAAATATTATTGCTTTCCTTAGAGTTTTGGTGGACTACACAGATGAAGTTTCAATGTACAAACTTTTAACAATGCCTGTATGGAATTTTTCACCTAGGGAATATATGGACTTGGTGCAGTTAGCAAGAGAAGAGAAGGTAACAGTTTTAGAGATTTTAGAGGGTGAGTGGGAGATAAAAGTGGGAGGAGAGGATTACAAAGAGGAAGACTTCAAGCATGTGGATAGCGAGATAATTGATAAGATACTTTCACCTCAGGCAATAGCGGGTATTAGTACACTTCTAATGCTTTTGGATTCTAGTATGAAAAAGATAAAAGATAGTAGAAGTTTAGTTGAAATACTGTATGACTTTGTAATGAATAGTGGATATATTAATACTTTTTTGGAAGAGGATAGTGCAGAGAGTCTTTTTGCTGTTGCGAATATTAATAAATTCTTTGATTTAGTAAAGAGTTACGAGAAAGAGAATCCTGATTCTAATATATATGAGTATGTGGACTATCTTAACTACAGTATTCAGATAGGGGATTCTCCTTTAGTGGATCTGACGGATATGGATGAGTTGAATGCTGTAAATATTATGACAGTACACTCTGCAAAAGGATTGGAATTTCCAGTTGTATTCTTAGTTAATCTTGTGTCAGATAGATTTC
>Ga0302237_1000568_pt1 | contig 32124 bp, 23 predicted proteins | sample AAG_UR_Ala_MG_FD_193530 | JGI IMG/M metagenome (GOLD analysis project Ga0302237, IMG submission 193530) | Enriched activated sludge microbial communities from anaerobic digester in WTTP, New Holstein, Wisconsin, United States - AAG_UR_Ala | ecosystem: Engineered > Bioreactor > Anaerobic >... | reverse complement strand
ACAGAAGACGAGTTCATGGTGCTTAACGTCAACGAGAAAGGCGAAATATCTCTGTCGAGCTCAAAGGCGGCCTACGAGATAAAGGCTTCCGGAGACGCCATAGTGGCAGTCGACAGGGACGGCAATGAATACACGGTTTCATACCCCGAAAAGGAGCAAATAAAGCTCACGTGCGAAGGCAGGGAGACGGTAACACTCACAATGATGACGCCGTTTGCCGTAGATGAGGCTGGTAAGATATACGGCGACCGCGTTAAGGTCAAGGACATGAACACCATATACTTCTGGGTTCCGGGGCAGTCGCATCCCGACTTTAGGGATCTTCCAAGCAACTTCTATGACCTGACAGTGATAAACCCTGACACAAAAAAGGACACCAAGTCAGGCCAGAGCGGATTCTACCTAATTACCACGCCCAACACAAATCAAAAACCATGGGTGGGAGAAAACGGAATATCGCCTAATTTTGGCTTGATTGCCGGAGGGTACACTATAAAAATCTCGGGCGAGGGCTTCGACCCGCAGGCCAAGGTATACATAAACGGAGCTGAGGCCAAGGTTAACAGCGTAAACACCGGCGGCACGCAGATGGAGATAACAGTGCCTGCATACGTAAAAAAGCAGGGCGATATGACAACCCAGAAGGCCAGGGTTCCGGTTGTGATACTCAATCCGGGAGGCGCTAGCTGGAGCAGCAAGCTGGAGAACGAATACTTCACATACTACGCTCCGTTTTCCACGCCGGTAATAAGCAACATCCAGCCTGCAGCGGAGGGCACCACGCTCGGCGGGGACATGATAAGGATAGACGTAAGCGATATCAGAACAGGAAAGGACGAACTGGGCAATCCTGTGCTGCCTAAGGTCTACTTTGGAAGCAAGGAGGTCCAGCTGGAGCAGGAGAACATATTCAACGGCTACATAAAGCTCAAGACCCCTCCCAACGCAGCCGGAACAGCAGACGTAATATTCGTCAACCAGGGCGAAAACAGTTACGGGATGTCAAACAAGCTCAAATTCACATACAGAATGTCTCCAACGTCAATAATAAGCGTTCTGCCTCCTGTGGGCGACAAGGCTGGGAACGAATCGGTGGAGCTCATAGGAACAGGCTTTGGAGCGACTCAAATAGAGCTAGTGGAGAGCCTGGCCTCGGGCGAAGCTGCTGGGGCATATGTGGATCCAAAGCCGACAATGCCTCTTGTAAGATTCGGAGACGTGTCAAACAGAAATAGAACCGGCACGGGCGAGATTGAAAACTCCAAGGCCTACGTGGGCCTTGAGGGCGGACTTTCGGCAGAATACGACGAAGCCCAGTCCACGGTAAAAGTCAGCATAAAAACAATAGATGCAGAATACACGGGCACTGTGGACGGCTACAGCGGCCAAACCATATTCGTGCCTGCAGAGCTTCTAACGACAGCACAGGGCGCAAAATATTTCGGCAAGGAACTCATACGGCTTGAGGTTTCAAATGACAGGCTGATTGTAGAAAGAGGCTACGCGCCTTATGCAAGGCTTGTGAGCCCGGAATTCATAGAGCTTACGACGCCTTCGTACTTCAGCGCCGTCAAGATTCCGGTGAAGGTCAGCCTATCAGTCATGAACCCGGACGGCGGAATTGCAAAGTCGCAGTTCGAGTACAGGAATCCGGACAGCAAGCCCCAGATAGAAAACATCACCAAGGATTCAAGAAATCCGGAAAGTGTGCCTTATGATTTTTCGGGCACTGTAAAGCAAATAAGGCTCCTTAAGGTGTCCATAGCAGGCGGCAACACTATGGCCATAATAGGCAGCGACTTCAGGGAAGGAGCCAGCGTGCAGATAGGCGACCTCCCTGCGATAGACTCCTCGAAATTCAGGGAGTCTGATTCGAGCATGATAGTGTTCGACATGCCGGCCGTGCCTCAAAGCTACATAGGCAAGCTCTGCAAGCTCAAGGTGATAAATGCAGACGGGGGCATAGCCTCCTCCGAGAACTCGCAGCCAGGCATATACATCCAGTTCATAGGCGGCGACAGCGTGCCTAGGGTGGATGCCATAGCGCCGGCAATCGGCTCAAGCAGCGGAGGCGACTGGGTGACTATAACAGGAGATGACTTCAGGGACGGCCTCATAGTGATGTTCGGAGGAGTTCAGGCTGCCGAGGTAGCGCGCGTGGACTACAAGACGATAAAGGTGAAGACGCCTGCGCACATTCCGGGAAAGGCGGACGTCAAGGTTGAAAACAGCGATGGGGAGATAGCAGTGCTAAGAGGCGGATTCACATTCGTCAGCGGCCCCGCAATCGACTCGGTGGTCAAGGCTTCCGACATGAAGACCTCAATGGATTCGCTTTCGGCTTACGGCGGCGAAAGCATAGCCATAAAGGGCAAAGGCTTCATGCAGGGAGCAAGAGTTGTGTTCATCCCCGAGCTGGAAGAGTCCCAGACTCCTGCACTCTATATAGGCTCCAAGGGCTACGTGGTAAAAGCGGGAGCCGACGCGAAGGCTGTGGAGTGGAAGGATGAAAACACCCTCATAGTCACAACTCCGGAAGGCGTAACGGGAAAGAAGGGAATGATTGTAATCAATCCTGACGGAGGAGCGACCTTGGTATACAGCATAACGTACGGACTTCCTAGCGTGGACGCGCCGTCAGATGTGAGCGCCGAGCTTATATATGACAGGTATATAAGCATAAAATGGAGCGCGGTAGAGGGCGCCAAGGGCTACGACATATACGCGATAGAGGGAGGCAGGGAATACCTTGTCTACTCGACCTCAAACACCAGCTACATATACCAGGACGTGAAGGCCGAAACCTCCTACAGATTCAAGATAAAGGCGCAGGGCGCAGTTTCAGCGTCCAAATACTCAAGAGAAAGCAACAGAGTCACAACAGGCAAGAATGCGGGCTACGTGGACGCGGACTCAGGCCTTGGTGAAAAGACAGCAATGTCAATTTCGGGTGCGCAGGCAAGCGTGACGGTAGGCGAGGACGATGCGGGCGATACCCTTAGGATTGACCTGACATCAGGCAGGCTATCGGGCGCGACTTCTGCTGTCATAAGCATGAGCTCCCAGATTGTAAGGGATTCTGGCGCCGCGGACATAACGGTAATAGGCAGGGACTTCACGCTCAGATTCAATCCTAATGCATTCGACGCTTCTGGGCTTGACAGCTCAGGCGGCTCGGGAGTGAGACTTGAGATAGCGAAGGCGGCAGTGCCGTCGGGCAGCCAGGACGCGGCAGTCTCGACGGAATATACATTGAAGGCCTACGCCTACAGCAGGAACGGTCAAAAGCAGCTCGACTACATGGCGGAGTCTGCAATGCTCGAGCTGAGCTTTGACCCGACAAAGCTGGGAATGAGAAGGTACAGCAAAGCAGAGCTCAGCTATTACGATGAAAGCCAGCGCGTCTGGAAGAGCGCTGAAGGCGGGACCGCATACCAGAATTCGGCGTCCGCGAGGATAAGCAGGCTCGGAAGCTACAGGGTCACAGGCTCGAGATAAAGGGGAGGAAGTAAGCTTGAACGATAAGATCGCAAGAATCATAAAAAGCGCAGCTGCACTGCTGCTGGCAGCAGTAGTGGCATCAGGGCTGGCGCTGCAACCATCAAGCGCCCAGGAGCTTTTCCCAAGGGGTAGCATAGAAGGCTATCTGCTTGGAATATCGGGCAACGCCGTGACAATAGAAGACTACGACGGGGATATCCACACACTCCTTGCGGACGAGGAGACCGAGCTCTCCATGGACATGGAGACAATATACAGCCTATCGGAATTTAAAAGAGGCATGGAGGTATATATAGAGTACTCCAGAAGCAGGATTGAATACATGGACGGCTACTCAACTGCGGTATTCGCCCAGATAGACACTCAGACCAAGACAAGGACTGGAACCGTGGTGTCAGCGGGCGCAGGCAGGCTGTCCATAAGAGACGTCATGGGGAACGTCTCCGAGTACACCTGGACTCCATCCACGGTCTCAACCAGAGCCGGGGTTAACGTCAAGGCAGAGTCGATTGTGGCGGGCGACCGCGTAAAGCTCTTCTTCGACACATACGACACATCGGAGGCCAGCAGGATAGAGGTTCAGGGAAGGTCAGTGCTCCTCAAGGGCATTTACAGGGGCGTCATAGGCACGGCCGACAGGTATGACGACACTATAACACTCCAAAAGCTCGAGGTCCTAAGAAACGGCAAGTGGGAGAAAGTTAGCAGCGCAAGCATGAAGCTCTCGGCCGACGGCAAGGCATACCTTGGAGGCTATGAGCTTTCAAGGAGCAACATAGGCTACTACAAGGGCAGAACTGCCTATATGGCGGTGGGCAGCTTTTTCGGGGCAGATTCCATAGAAAAGCTGGTGATAAAGGACAGCTTCGAGAGGCTCTACTCGGAAAGAGTTGACGAGCTCAGCGCGTTCAGCTCGCAGATAGAGCTCTCCAACAAGAGGAACGTTACTATAACTCCGGCCAGCATAGTAGTAAGGGGCGGAAGACTAGTAGACACATCGGCCATACAAAAAGGCCAAAGCGCACTATTGGTTTCAGACTCTTCGCCGTCAGGAGAGGCGGCCAGCGTTGTAATGATAACAGGCGAGGTTGCGGACCCCTCAGCTGCAAAGGGCAGCTTCCTATACAGCGCAAGGCTGGAGCAGATACTGCCCTACCAGATAAAGACAAAGAGGCTCTACGCTCTTGAAAACCACGAGTGGGAGAGCATGAGCGCAGAGGAGTTTACGTTCGATGAAGAGACATACATCTACGATGCGGAAAAGGGCGAGAAGCTGGACGTCGCTAGATTCGCATCGGGCGAGTACGACGATTCGAAGGACGCCTACATATATGCACAGGGCGATAGGGCATCGCTCATACTGCTCGTTAAGGATGACGACTCGACAAGGGCTGAGCGGGTAACAAGCGCGATGGCCCAGGGAGCAACTTATGACTCAAGGATAGGCTGGCTGCTTACAACTAGTGACGCGAGCGACTACAGCGCCAGAAAGGAAGCGTGGATTGCAAAGACTGCAGATCTCACTCTCGTGCTCGACGGAGCGCTCATAGTCAAGGACGGCGTCGTGATAAAGCCGCAGGACGTCAAAGCTGGGGACAGCCTGTATGTCGTGAGAGACGGGAATGTGGCTAAGGTCATATTCGTAAAAGATTAGACGTGAGGAGTACGAATTCATGAAAAAACTTATTGCGGGATTTCTCGCATCGATGCTCATGGCCTCGAGCGTAGCCTACGCAGAGCCGCCTGAATTCTCCGGCGGCGTGAGCAACGAATACGAATACGAAGAAGTCGTGTTCATAAGCGGCAAGCCGATAAGATTCATAGGCGAGATGGACATGTCGGAAAGCGCGAAGGAAGAGGAGAAGAAAACCTCCTACAAATTCAAGCTCGCACCGGCCGACAAGTCAATAGACGGCTCGCTCACAAGGACAATAACGCTAGTCACAACATATAAGAAGTGGGACGGCAAGGGCCAGACAAGCGCCGACACCACAGTCGACAAGTACAGCGAAAAGATAGAGCTAGGCAAGGACAAGTACGAGCTCAAGGACTTCCAGTTCTCAAAGTCCGACATAGTCGACAACCGTCCGGCCTCGGACTTCTACTCGGGCAACCTCAAGGGCAGGAAATACTACACAATCAACAAGGACGAGGGCACGGTCACAGTCGACATATCCGGGGCAGACACGGGCTACAAGAACTTCTGGGGCGACACGGGCACCAACATAATAGACATGACCTTCGACTATGAAAGAAAGCTCGCAGCGGCAGAAGGAGAGAAGGAGCAGGACGTGTCATGGACGGGCACGGCAAGGATACTCGCATCAGACAGCATGATGAAGACTCTGCGGTACTCTCCAAACGACGCCTCGCTCTCGAGCTTTTCCGGAGGCAACATGAGGATAACAGGCAGGGACATGACCTCAAGATACACCTACGAGCTTCCCGAAATGGAAGAAGGCACTGCGGGCATAGACCAGGGAGACGGCAAGTTCGCGGCTCCGGAAGGCGACAGCGACAAGGGGACAATCGAGCTTTCAAAGAGCATGGTGCCAAGGCTCGAAAGACTTGCGCTGCCCAAATTCAGGGACCTCTCAGGCCACTGGGCGCAGACCCACATAGAAAAGCTCTACTCCCTCGAGGTGCTTGAGGAAGGCGGAGACTTCTTCACGCCGGACGTGCCTATGACAAGGGCCGAGTACATAAAGGCGGTCATGAAAGCGTGCAACATAAGGCCATCCATGGAGGCCAAAAAGAGCGCCAGAGCTTCGAGGAAGGCTCCCAAGGAAGAAAGCGTGTTTGAGGACGTGAGCATAAGCGACGAGGACTACGCCTACATAAAGGACGCCTACAACAAGGGCATAGTCAAGGGCTCCCAAAACGGCATGTTCCGCCCGGGGGCATCGCTCACAAGGGCCGAGGCCATAACGATACTAGTAAGGGCCCTCGGCTTTGAAAGCAAGGCTCCAACTCCGGGCTTCGCCAGCGGCTTTTCGGACGACCGAAAGATACAAGCATGGGCCAAGGCCAGCATATACGTGGCGAGGGAGATAGGCCTCGTGCAGGGAGACTCGCAGGGCAGGGTAAATCCCGATTCCATAATGAAAAGATCAGAAGCCAGCGCGATGATAGTAAGACTGCTTGAGTTCATGCAAAGAGACCTCCAAAGAGACTACAGGGAGGACATAGTCAACTTCAAATAATACTGGAAAAACAAACAGGGACCATAGACCTAAATAAACATTTTTTATTTATAATTAACTTATAAAGATTGAAAAAAATTTAAAACTATGAGATTATATCTCTAGCGGTGCATATGCCATAAAACCGTTGAAAATGCTAGTTTAAACGACATTTTAATCTACATTTTAAAATGCGACCCAAACCCAAAAACATGCAACATTATTCGACGAGATCCATTATTATAAAAATTAAAGGATAGACATGGAAGTATAAGAAAATTTAATGGATGACAAATCAATTGATGCGGGAAAACGGTTTTCAGAACAGCCCCGGCAATGCATAGGACGATAGAACCAACTTTGCAGCAAGACCAGCGGCGTTGACCGGTTGGCATAAGGATGGTATTATTACCATGATAAGGAATAAATAAACATCATATGCAGATTATATTCAGACGCAATTAGAAAGGGAGTCAGGACAAGTGGAAGAAACAATCGATTTAAGAGAATATTTTGAAATAGTCAAAAAGCACATGGGCATGATAGCTCTTATAACAATACTTGCAGTGACTGTCAGCGCGGCAGTCAGCTTTTTTGTGCTCGCTCCGGTGTATGAGACAAGCACTACGCTCATGGTCAACAAGGCCAAGGAGGACACAAGCAGAACTGTTGAAACCCAGGACATAATGCTCAGCAGGCAGCTTGTGACTACATACGGCGAGATAGCCAAGTCGAATGTAGTGCTCAACAGCGTAATCAAGGAGCTGGGGCTTGACATGGACTCAGGGCTGCTCTCGGAGAAAATAACAATAACTCCTGTGAAGGAAACGGAGATAATGAAAATAACAGTCTCTGATACTAGTCCAAAGCTGGCTTCAAGCATAGCCAATACTACAGCCGGCATATTCATGGGCGAGGTCTCAAGGATAATGAAGATTGACAACGTGCAGATAATAGACAGGGCTGAAGTGCCTAAAGAGCCAATCAAGCCCAACAAGTTACTCAACATAGCCATAGCCGGAGTGCTGGGCATAATGGCGGGAGTTTTCATAGCGTTCCTTCGCGAATATCTGGACAACACGATAAAAACGCCCGAGGACATCGAAAAGCACCTGGACGTTCAGGTGGTAGGCATGATACCAATATTCGACCAGATAGAAAACTAGGAGGAAGCGATGAAAGAGCTGATAGTACTAAACAAGCCGAAGTCTCCTGTTTCGGAAGCTTACAGGGGCATAAGGACTAACATACAGTTTGCCAACGTAGACAAGAACATAAAGACAATACTAGTGACAAGCTCAAAGCAAGGTGAGGGCAAGACCACGACAGTATCCAACATAGCAATAACGATGGCTGACCTGGGCAAGAAAACAGTGATAATAGACTGCGACCTTAGAAGACCAAGACTGCACAAGGCATTCGGAATAACAAACGTCGGAGGAATTACAGACATACTCCTCAACAGCGACTCCTACAAGGGTTATCTCAAAAAGACAGGCATAGAAAACCTAGAAATAATAACGGCGGGACAGATACCTTCAAACCCTTCGGAAATGCTATCTTCAAAAAGTATGGGAAAGCTAATAGAGCAGATTAGAAATGACTACGACTACATATTCATAGATGCGCCTCCTATAGCAGTAGTAACAGATGCGGTAATACTCTCGTCAATGGCTGACGGAGCCATTTTAGTATGCCATTCAGGCGGCGTTGAAGTGGAGCTTGCCAAGAGCGCTAAGCAGGCCCTTGAAAAGTCGGGAGCCAACATAATAGGAGTAGTGCTCAACAAGATGAACATCGAAAAGAGAAGCTCATACTACGCCTACTACTACAACTACTACTCTGACGAAGCCGCAACTGATGGCAAAAAATCAAGACTGGGCTCATCAGGCAGAACAAAGCAGATGAAGGTAGCTTCGGGCAATGATTGATATACACAGCCACATACTCCATGGCATCGACGACGGCTCAAGAAGCCTTGAAGAGTCGCTCGAGATGGCGAGAATAGCAGTGTCAGAGGGCATAGATACGATGATAAATACGGCCCACTACCACATGGAGGTCGACTACGTAAAGGGAGAAGCCCTTAAGGCTGCGGCAAGGAGCTTCAACGAGGAGCTGGGAAGGCAGGGGATAGACCTTAGGGTACTCGTTGGAAACGAGCTTTACTACAGCAGCGATCTGATGGGCAGAATTGACGAGCTCGACTTCTACCCGCTCGCAGACAGCAAATACGTGCTCATAGAATTTAGGCCTGATCAGCTTCCAAGCGACATGGGCGGCATAGCCTATGAGTTCAGGCTGCGAGGATATGTGCCTATAATAGCTCACGTCGAAAGATACTCGCAGGTAAGAGAAAGACCCGAAATGGTAGAGGAGCTCATAGAAGCCGGCTACCTCATACAGGTCAACGCAAGAAACATCGAAAAAGCCGGCAAGGATGAGACATCCAGGACAGCACGCGAGCTTCTTGCAAGCTGCATGGTCCACTTCGTGGCTACAGACTCGCACAGGAGCGACGTAAGAGCGCCCAGAATCAAGGCTGCATACCTGGAGGCAATTGAGCTGCTGGGTAGGGATATGGCGGATTCGATATTCCATGAAAACCCGCAAAGGCTTCTGGAAAACAAGGACATAGAGATTTTTAAAGTAAGGCGGCTGCCAACGAACGGAAAAAAGATGGGGCTGGCTGAAGTTATAAAGAATATTATAAAAAAGCGTTAGGAGTGGAAAAATGAACCTACTAAAGAACAAAATAGTATCAGCAGCCCTAATATCCGCGCTGCTGCTCGGAACGCCGGTTTCAGGAGCATTTGCGGCAGAAGACCTAGACTTTAGCTACATGCTAAAGAAGGTGGCCGAGATAGAAGATCCGACGAAAAAAGAGCTAGGCATGGAAATATTCAAGGAGTACATGGACAGGGAGAATCCTGACGTGGAGGGCCTCAAAAAAGCGCTCAAGATAGCTACCGATTCGGGCACAAAGCAGCAGATTACTAATGCAGGCTACACGCTAGACAAGGTGCTCTCAAAGCTGGATGTGCTGGAAGACATGAACAAGGGTGAGATAGACGCGTTGCTTGACGCGGTTGAAGCCAACGACTTCACGTCAGAGGAAATAAAGGAAATAGCAAAGAAGTACGATGGCGTTGAGGAGCAAGCAGGCGGCGGAGGTGGCGGCGCTGGAGGTACTGCAGGAACGACTGTACAGACCCCGGCAGAGCAGGAAAAGACAACTGCGCAGCAAAACCTTGGCTTCAAGGACATACACGGACACTGGGCCAAGGATACTATACTGGAGCTTTACGGCAAGGGCATAATAAAGGGCCAGTCAGAGGAAAACTTCAATCCCAATGGCAGCATAACTAGAGCCGAATTCACCGCATTGATAGTAAGGGCACTTGGAATAGATGGAACAAAAGCCGTTACATTCGAGGATGTAAGCCAGTCAGACTGGTTCTACAGCGTGGTAGCATCGGCCAAATCAGCCGGTATAATAAACGGCATCAGCCAGAGCAGCTTCGCGCCAAACGAGAACGTGACGCGAGAGCAGATGGTCAAGATAATAGTGGGCGCGCTTGAATACAAGAACAAGCAGCTGCAGTCTGCATATGACATGTCGTCATACCAGGACAGCGCCAGTGTTTCGGATTGGGCAAAGGACTCAATGGGAAAGGCGCTAGCCAAGGGAATAATAAAAGGCCAGAGCGAGAGCCACATAGCACCAAAGGCAATGGCCACAAGAGCTGAAGCGGCAGAGGTAATTAAGAGAGTGCTAGACATCAATTAGATGCCTGCAACCTCTATGGAATAATTAAATTCTATACAAAACAAAAATATACTAAGGGGGAAAGATTAATTATGAGAAAGCTAGTTGCATTTTTACTCATAATCGCCATGAGTTTTGCTTATCTTCCGGCATATTCGGGCGCTTATGCGGCAGATTATTCTCCACAGCTGAACCTGCTCAAGGACAAGCTTGACAACCTTAAAGATGATGACATGGATAACATGCTCTACATACTTGCGGGTATGGTTTCAGATGACTACGACTATAGCGTGGAAATCGAAGCTGCTCTAGACCAGCTTGACCAGGGAGCTCTCGATGAATTGGAAGAAAACGGATTCATAGATTTGGACGATGATGGAGACTGGACAAGCTACGAGGGCATCGAGAAAGTGCTTGCTGCCATTACAGACGTCGTCTATGGCGACTATGCCGAAGACGGCACCAGCCTCAATGAAATAATAGAAAAGGTCAAAGCGGCAGATACTGACATTGAAATCGAATCGGCCAAGCAAGAGGTGCTTGCCGTATACGAATACATAATGGAGTCTCTTCCTGCAGAAGTAGTGGACTACGACTTCTCAAACTATGGAGAGACGCTAAAAGACAAGGCCAGAGTGCTGCTAGAGATGGCAAAGCTAGTGTACACTGATGGCGACACATGCGTAAGGGCTGACGGAGATGGAGGCCTGGAACTGTTCCTCCCAGAGGACTACATAGACAATGCAAATGATGCGCTTGCAGAGCTTGCAATAGACAAGGGCAAGGCCATGGAGCTGGATTCAGACCATGAAGAGGCTATAGGAGTATTCCTGAGCATAATATCTCAGAAGATAAACAGCTACATAGCCGATCCTGAAAACATATCATTGGTCGAAGTACTTACAATAGCAGACAAGCTGGGACTGCTTGAAGGAGACATACCAGTTGATCCGCCTGTCGAGGAAGACAAAACGGCTCCGACAAACGTAACGGTGACGCTCGCTTCCAAGACGACATCGACTGTTAAGCTTAATCTTTCAGCTCAGGATGAGTCGGGAATAGCAAAGTACCACGTGTACAGAGACGGTGACAAGGTTGAAGAAACTACATCAAGCACGTGGACAGACACAGGACTTGAAGCAAACAAAACATACATATATAAGATAAAGGCTGAAGATACAAAGGGCAATATATCAGGCTTCAGCAGCGAGCTCACTGTAAAGACTAACGCTGAAACTGCCGGAGGCGGCGGCGGAGGCGGTGGCGGTGGCGGAGTCACCGAAGAGCCGGGAACTGGCGGAACAGACACCAACGCCAATGGAGACAAGGTTGAGGTATCAACAGAAATATCAAAGGATGCTGTTAAGGTAGAGACTGCCGGCAACAACGCTACTGTGAGCGTAGACGCAGGCGAGCTAAACAAGCAGGTTGAAAACCTTATAGCGGCTCTTAAAGACGCAAAGGTAGAGGAAGGCCAGCAGAAGGTAGGCCAGATAGTGATAGATATCGGCGATATCAAGCAGGACAATGTGCAGCTTAGCATACCGGTAGAGGCCCTCAAAAAGGTAGAAGGCGCCAACACTGAAGTGGTAGTTAAGATGGGCGACGTGCAGGTCAACCTGCCACTTGCCAACATAATATCACAGGGCGAAGCGACTACAGGCATAACGCTTGAAATCAAGACTGTAAACGAATTCAGCGAAGTGCAAAAGAAAATGCAGGACAAGACAAACGGCGCTGTGGAAAAAATAAGCGTGGCCAAGGTGGTAAGCTTTGAACTCTACAAAACGACTCAGCAAGGAGAGAAGCTAAAGGCGGACTCAAACTTCAAGAGCAGTGTTAGAGTAGAAATAGACGTGAAGGAGCTTTCGGTAGATCCTGACAAGACAGTGCTCGTGCATGTTAAGGACGACGGCAGCTTTGACGTAGTGGGCGGCAAGATAAAAAACAGCAAGCTTTCGGCAAAGCTTAAGCATTTCAGCAGCTACGCCGTAGTGGAAAGAACAGTTGAAATACCTGATGCGCTTTCTCACTGGGCTAAAAAGAGCATAGGCTCAATGGCGAGTAAGGACGTTGTAAGAGGCTACGCTGACGGCACATTCAAGCCTGAAAACAGCGTTACTAGAGCCGAATTCGCAAAGCTTGTAGTTACGGCGATGGAGCTTGACACGGAGAGCTACGAAGGCGGCTTTGGCGATCTTGACGGCCACTGGGCTGCAGACTACGTACAGACAGCCAAGAACAGCGGCATAATCAACGGCTACGCTGATGGAACATTCAAGCCAGACGGCGAAATAACAAGAGCCGAAATGGCTGCAATGCTCTCAAGAGCTGTTGCAGGCAAGGCGGGCAGCGTTAATCTTACGCAGTTTGCAGACTCACACAAAATACCGGCATGGGCAAGCAAGGGCGTTGAAGGTGCAGTTGCTGCAGAGCTCATGAAAGGCGACACAAACGGAAAATTCAATCCGGAAAAATTAACAACTAGGGCTGAATCAGCTACTGTGGTATACAGGCTGTTCAACAAATAAAGTAAAGTAAGCCCGGCTTAGCCGCCGGGCTTTTTTTGGACAAAAAAAGGGGGAAAGGCACTTGAAAAAGGGAACTATAGCAAAGGCAACCGCAGTATTGTTCGTTGTTGGCGCACTCTTCATGGCGTTTAGCGATGCACCGGCGGTCAAATTCATGCGCTACGCGGGTGCCAGCATAGTCAGCCAGAGCCCTGAAGAGGACAAGCAGATAGAGCAGCTGCAGGAGCAGATAGGCAATGAAATGGACAAGGCAATAGAAGAGGAAGTAAAAAAGCAATCGGCAGAAAACGAGCCGAACCTAGACAGTGCAACTGAAGGCGCAGAGCAGGAAGGCCAGAAGGCCCCAACACCCTCAAAGGAGAGCATAGTATCCAAATACAAGGGCAGGCTCGAGGCGCTAAGAGGAGCGTCCTATGGCCAGATAAACTCGCTTCTGGGACAGGCCAAGGGCGAATACCTTTCATATCCTCAGGAACAAAGAGAAGAAGTCAAATACCAGATAGCGCTCAAATACCTGAGGCTCGCCAGAGGAGCCGAAAGCGCAGTTGACGCCAGATTCAACGCTGTAGCCGGCGAATTTGAAGCCGAGCTTAAAAGAAACGGCCACGCCACGGACGTGGTAGACAAGGCAAGAAGCCAGTACAAGGCTGAAAAAAGGGAAAGAATGGAATACTACATATCAAAGGCCATGTAATTTTAATATGAAAACAAACGAAACGGGGTGAAAGAGTTTGGCAGTCGAAAGCGCATCAGTTTTCATACGCAAGAATCCGGTGTCCGTAAGGAAGACTATACTTTTCTTCATGGATGTGCTGCTCATAAACATTTCAGCGGCAGCGGCGCTTTTTATAAGATTCGATTTTGACATATCGAGCACTTATACATACATCACTCCTACAAACGTCATAATATATACAGCAGTAGTCACAGCAACATTCTACCTCTTCAGCGCATACAAGAGCCTGTGGAGGTACGCCAGCATTGAGGAAATGATAGCCATGGTGGCGGCGTCCATAACTGCGATGCTAGTCATATACCTGGCATTCGACAGATACATGCAGCACCTGCCAAACGGTTTTTACGTGATAAACGCCCTCGGGCTGATGTTCTTCTCCGGCGGCGCCAGGTTCGCTTACAGGGCCGTAAGGCGTATCAAAAACAAGATATTCTTTAGGCACGCCAAGACAAGGGTGCTCATAGTAGGTGCCGGCAAGGCCGGATTCCTTGTAACAAGAGAGCTTTTCATGAACCCCGAGATGGACAAGCTGGCTGTGGGCATAATAGATGACGATACGGAAAAACACGGCAGGAAGATGCTCGGAGTTCCGGTGCTCGGCGGAAGGGATGACATAGCGGAAATAGCCAAAAGGCTGCAGGTCGACGAGATACTGATTGCAATGCCCTCGATATCGAGGCAGGAGCGAGGCAAGCTCATAGACATATGCAAGGAGACAAGGTGCAGGCTAAAGACGCTTCCGGGAGTGTACGAGCTTATCGGAGGCAAGGTGGACATAAAGCAGATAAAGGACGTAGAGATAGAAGACCTCCTTGGAAGGGACCAGGTCAAGGTGGACATAGAAAAGATGGCGGGCTACCTGATGGGCAAGACAGTGCTTGTAACAGGCGGCGGGGGCTCCATAGGCTCCGAGCTTTGCAGACAGATAACTCCCTTCGGGCCGAGCAAGCTAATTATACTTGATGTATACGAGAACAACGCCTACGAGATACAGCAGGAGCTCCTTAGGCAGTACGGCAGCTGCCTAAATCTCGAGACAATAATAGCCTCGGTAAGGGACGAGAAGAGGATCAGGAGCATATTCGAGGAGTACAGACCCGATGTAGTCTTCCACGCCGCGGCCCACAAGCACGTTCCCCTCATGGAAAAAAGCCCTCTCGAGGCAGTAAAAAACAACATATTCGGCACGCTCAACGTCGCCAGGGCGGCTGACGAGTACGGTGCTCAAAAATTCGTACTCATATCGACTGACAAGGCAGTCAACCCGACTAACATAATGGGCGCCTCAAAGCGCGTGTGCGAGATGATAGTCCAGTCACTAGGCAGAAGGAGCGCCACGGAGTTCGTGGGAGTAAGATTCGGCAACGTCCTTGGCAGCAACGGCAGCGTGATACCGCTTTTCAAAAAGCAGATTGCCGAGGGCGGGCCGGTTACGGTGACCCACCCGGACATAATAAGGTATTTCATGACAATACCTGAGGCCGTGCAGCTTGTCATACAGGCGGGAGCCATGGCAAAGGGAGGCGAGATATTCGTACTCGACATGGGAGAACCTGTGCGGATAGCAGACCTTGCAAGGGACCTTATTAAGCTTTCAGGCTTTGAGCCGGGAGTAGACATGGATATAGAGTACACTGGCCTTAGGCCTGGTGAAAAGCTCTACGAGGAGCTCCTGATGGCTGAGGAAGGCCTAATGGACACAAGCCATGAGAAAATATTCGTGGGAAGACCTCTTGAGCTGGACATGGAAAAACTGACAAAGGAACTTGATGTGCTAAGGTCAATCTCTGAAAAAGAGGAGACCGCCGTGTTAGAGTTCATAATGAAAAAGCTGGTGCCTACATACAGGAAAGAGAAAAACGACAAAGAAGAAAAACAGGTGATATGAGCCTGATGAATGTAGAGGATGATCCATTCCTATGCTGAATTTTGGCTCAATCGCCAAAGTGGATACATAGCGAATGGATTTTTTATGAAAAAATGTGTTTAATAAGTAAATGTACGGGGTTGGATGGTGGTTTCGAGGTGACTATCAAACGGGGATTAGGATTAAATTGTTATAACAAATAGATTTAACGCTTAGGCGAGGAGGACATAAAATGTCTTATTTGGTAGTTGTAGCTCATCCTGACGATGAAGTTTTGGGTGCAGGAGCTACTATATTGAAATTAACAGAAGCTGGTCACAAGGTAAATATATGTATTTTATGTGGTGAGGCTGATGCGAGGCAAAATAGACCTGCTACAGAACACTTAAATCAAGATATCGATGCGGCGATAAGTATTCTAGGTGTGGAAAAAGTAATCAAGGGCCCATTTCCCAACATAGCTTTCAACACAGTAAGACACTTGGATTTGGTGCAATTTATAGAAAATGTAATTATGGATACTGATGCTGAAGTTGTTTTTACGCATCATCCATCAGACTTAAATAATGACCATTATCATACATCAATTGCATGTCAGGCTGCAACGAAATTATTTCAAAGACGGGCAGATGTAAAGCCTTTGAAGGAACTATTATTTATGGAGGTTCCTTCTGCGACGGAATGGGGACTAAATTCTAGCAAAAGACAATTTACACCTAATGTATATATTGAAGTGGCTGAAAATCGAATAGATAAAAAGATAGAAGCACTATCAGCTTATAGGGGTGTTATGAGAGATTATCCGCACCCTAGGAGTGATGAAGCGTTGAAGGGACTTGCGGCTTATAGAGGAAGCCAATCTGGAACAAAGTACGCAGAAGCTTTTGAAAGTGTTTTTAGAAGAGAAATTTAGACGGGAAAGGAGAACGTGGAGTGAAAATGAAAATGGCATTTGCAACTTGCGTTCAACTGGGGCTGAGTTGTATTGAAGAGATATACCGAATTGGTGGAGAGTTAGATCTACTAATAACATTAAAAAATGAAAAAGCAAAGAATAAATCTGGAAGGGTTTATCTTGATGAGGTCTCGAAGAGAGAAAACACCCCACTTCTGAAAATTGATAATATAAACGACCCAGAAGTTATGGAAGCTCTAAAGAAGTATAAAATAGATTGGTTGTTCATCATTGGTTGGTCTCAGATTGCTAAGGAAGAAGTCCTTGAAACACCAAATAAAGGCTGTATTGGTATGCATCCAACACTTCTTCCTGTAGGAAGAGGTAGAGCAGCAATTCCTTGGGCTATTATCAAAGGTTTAAATAAGTCTGGTGTTACCATGTTCAAGCTTGATGAAGGCGTTGATACTGGTGAGATTATCGGGCAAGGTGTCATCGAAATCAATGAAAACACTACAGCAACGGACCTTTATAAAAAAGTAGATGATATGCATGTTGAGCTGATTTCAAAATACTGGGATGACATAGTAAATAATAGAGTCTTACTGATAAAGCAAGACGAATCTAAAGCTACTGAGTGGCCAGGTAGAAAGCCTGAAGATGGGGAGTTGCTTAGTTCGATGACAATCGATGAAGCTGACAAACTCGTTAGAGCTGTTACATATCCTTATCCAGGTGCATTTTATAAAGATGGAGAACAGGTAATGAGAATTTGGTCAGCAAAAGTGGATGCTAAGAAAGGCGAAATAAAATTAAGCGATGGGTATTTAACACCTATTGAGTATGAAATTGAGGGATAGTATGCAAAAGGCAATTAAAAGATTAATAGATGTAATTCTTTCTTTAATAGTACTAATCGTACTCCTACCTATATGGATTATCGTTGCAATTCTTATTAAAGCCACTTCAAAAGGACCTGTTTTCTTTTTACAAGATAGGCCGGGACATAATGGGAAAATATTCAAAGTATACAAATTTAGAACTATGAAGCCTGGTTCAGAGAAGATGGTAAAAGGACAAGAGGTCAGGAAAGACGATGACCGCGTCACATCCATAGGTAAGTTTTTAAGAAGAAGCAAAATCGATGAAATCCCACAGATTTTAAATGTACTCAAGGGAGAAATGAGTCTTGTTGGCCCAAGACCGGAGAGAATAGCTTCGCTTGAGGAATACGACGATGAAATTTATAAGAGACTTAACATGAAACCAGGTATGACTGGACTTGCTCAGGTGAGTGGGAATATCTATTTGGATCTTCAGGATAGATATAAGTTCGATGTTTACTATGTGGAACATTACAGTTTATGGCTAGATATAAAGATTATATTCAGAACCGTAGGCGTTGTTCTATTTGGTGAAGATAAATATGTAGATAAATGCTTGATTGATTTTAATTCTACTCAGAGAGGTACTTCAATATGAAACGAATATTGATAACAGGAGCAGGAAGTTACATCGGTACTTCTTTTGAAAAATGGGTTAGTCAATGGCCGGATCAGTATAAGGTAGACACTATTGATATTAAAGGAAACGAATGGAACGATAAATCCTTCAGATCATATGATGTGGTTTATCATATAGCAGCAATTGTTCATATTAAAGAGAATGATACAGATAAGTATTTCAAGGTAAACAGAGATCTTGCAATTGAGGTTGCAAAGAAAGCCAAAATTGAAGGTGTAAGACAGTTTATATTCTTAAGTACAATGGGTGTATATGGTATGGAGTTAGGCTTTGTCGATGAAAATACTGAACCAAATCCAAAAACACCATACGCTGAATCAAAGTTGGAAGCGGAAAGGTTGTTAAATGAAATATCTGATGATTCTTTTAAGATATCAATTTTAAGACCACCAATTGTTTATGGAAAAGATTGTAGGGGAAATTACCCAAGGCTTGCTAAAATAGCGTCGAAATCACCAATCTTTCCTAAAGTAAAAAACGAACGTAGCATGATTTTTATTGATAATTTGTCTGAATTTGTAAGATTGATAGTAGATTATGAACTAGGTGGGTTATTCTTCCCACAAAATAAAGAGTATGTAAATACCACTAAGTTAGTGAAGCTTATTGCCAAAGCTCATGGTAAAGAACTCAAAGCTACAGAGACATTTAATCCTTTATTATATTTAGGAATTAAGCTATCAGAGACTTTTGGAAAAGTGTTCGGTTCATTTGTGTATGATAAGAAAATGCCCGGTGGACCTAATGAATTTGATTATGAGATTTGTTCGTTTGAAGAATCAGTTGAGAGAACGGAAAAGTAGGGGAGTATATATGTCTAAAGAAAAAAAGAATATTTGGGTGTTTCATCATTATGCTACACCACCTACCATGAATGGCTTTACAAGACCATATAATTTTGCAGTACATATGAATGAAGAAGGATTTAAAACTACAGTATTTGCTGCTTCATATCTTCACTTTTCAGATTTGAATTTGATTGAAGATGATAGAGATTTTGTTACAGAAACTCATTCTGATGTTGAGTTCGTATTTGTCAAGACACCTTCTTCAGCAAAAAGTACAATTGCAAGAGTGAAAAATATGCTGACATATTATTTAAGGTTATTTAGTGCTACCAATAAATATTCCATAGAAACTAAAGAAAAACCAGATGTTATATATGCATCATCACCTCATCCTCTTGCTTTAATTGCGGGGATAAAAGTGGCAAAAAAATATGAGGTACCATGTATTGTTGAAGTAAGAGATTTGTGGCCGGAAACTATTTTTGCTTTTGGAAAAGCTAAAGAAAATAGTTTGTTAGGTAGATTTCTAATAGCAGGTGAGCATTGGATATACAAAAAAGCCGATGCAATTATTTTTCTTAAAGAGGGTGACATTGACTATCTAAAAGAAAAAAAATGGCTTAATAGTCATGGTGGAGACATTGAGATTCAAAAATGTCATTACATTAATAATGGTGTAGATCTTGAAGCCTTCAATAAACAGATTAGCGAAGAAACCTTCAAGGATAATGATTTGAATAATGATAAATTTAATGTTGTTTATACTGGAGCGATTCGTCCTATAAACAATGTTGGAAATATACTTGATGCTGCAAAACTATTACTAGATAAAGAGGAAATTCAGTTCTTAATTTATGGAGATGGAAACCAGCTTGAGATGTTAACGAAACGTGTTAAAGATGAGAAAATTACAAATGTAAAAATGAAAGGTTATGTAGATAAAAAGCACATGCCTTATGTTCTGAGTAAATCATCAGTTAATATACTAAATTACTCACAAAGCAAATATAACTGGTCAAGGGGAAATAGTTCAAATAAATTATTTGAATATATGGCATCAGGCAAATCAATCATTTCTACTGTTAAAATGGGGTATTCACCGATAGAAAAATATGATTGTGGAGTCTCACTTGAAGAAGATACGCCTGAAGCATTGGCAGAAGCTATTTTGAAAATCCACAATATGTCTAAGGATAGATATAACAAAATAAGTGAAAATGCCAAGAAGGGCGCTAAAGACTTTGATTATAAAGTACTTACAAAAAAGTTAATCTCAGTTATGGAGAGTCAGTTGTTATGATTAAAATGCTAAAATCTGTACTAAATGAATATGGATTAGATTGGACTATTAATAGAGGGTTGTATTCTGCCAAATTAAAAATAATGACAAAAATACCAGTTGTAGAACAATTATTTGAAAAGAGAATTAGTATAAAGAGAATCAATATTTTTGATTTTGATTTAGAGCCAATTAAAGAATTTTTATTAAAGTTAAGTAAGAAAGAACAGAAAATAATCATTGAAGTTGCAGACAAGGCAATTAATGGTGTGATAACAGGGTTTTCATCAATTGATTTAGATTATGGAAAACCAATTAACTGGCATCTAAATCCACTCACTGGATTTGAAAATAATAAAGAATTGAAATGGTATAAAATTCCGGATTTTGACAATGAAGTTGGCGATATAAAAGTAATTTGGGAAGCATCAAGACTAACACATTTTTTATATTTTGCAAGAGCTTACTTAATCACGAGAGATGATAAATATTATAAAGCGTTTTCGGGACAGCTTGAAAACTGGCTCAAAAACAATCCATATTCGTATGGTTCAAATTATAAATGTGGTCAGGAAGCAACCCTTCGTATGACCAATGTATTGATTTCATACTCAGTGTTCAATTATTTTGGGTTGATTACTGAGAAAGATAAGCAGCATGTGTTTGAGATTGTTGAAGGAAGCTATAAAAAAGTATTATCAAACTTTTTTTATGCACACAAGTGTATTAAAAATAATCATACTTTTACTGAATTTTTAGGTTTGATAATTGGAGCATGGTGCAGTGAAGATAATGTTAAGTTGCAAAATGCATATAAATTAATGGACAAAGAGATAATAAACCAATTTTTGCCTGATGGAGGTTTTACACAGTATTCTTTTAATTATCATAGATTCACTCTTCAAATATTCGAATGTTTGTTTAAAATTAGCGAAAAGACAGGGATATACATAACGGAAACAGAGAGAATTAAAAATAGCATTTTATTACTTTACAATGTACAAGCTGAGAATGGTGATGTCCCTAATTATGGTTCAAATGATGGAGCTTTAATATTTCCTCTATCAATCTGCGATTACAGGGATTTTAGACCTGTATTGAATACCATGTATGTCTTAATGACTGGAAAAAGACTCTATGAGAAGGGACCATATGACGAGGAGTTATTATGGTTTGGTGGTTCTACAGATTTACCAGTAGAGAGAAGGACTCTAAAAAGTATAGCTTTTGAATATTCCGGTTTTTATGTTTTACGAAGTGAAGATTCCTTCCTTATGACATGTCTACAAGACTATAAATCGAGACCCGCCCACATGGATCAACTTCATATAGATATTTGGCATAAAGGTATTAATGTTTTGTGCGATAGTGGTACTCACTCATATGCAAGTGAATTAGGAAAAGAATTATCCTCTACTATAGGACATAATGTTGTTAAATTACCGGGAATAGAGCAGATGAATAAGAGGGGGGCTTTTCTAGTAACTGATTGGACAAAGCAGGATAGTGCTTTTCATTCTGATTCTGAGTTTAAAGGGAAAATGGAATCTAAAAATGGTTATAGTCATGAGAGGATAATTAGGACCTTTAAAAAGAGCTATTTAATTGAAGATTGGGTGAAAGGTGAATCGAAAACTTGTGATTTTATATTCCATACACCTTGTGAAGTGAAAATAAAAGAAAACGGATTTGTATTATTTATGGATAATAATGAGATTGTTTCGGTGAAAACCGAGGGGGATATTAGCATAATTGAATCGTATAGAAGTCTTTATTATTTAAGAAAAGAAAAGATTAACAGGGTTCAAGTAACACAAGAAGTTAATAATGGAATATGTAATGCTAAATTTGAGATAACTCTACACTAATTTTACTACTCAAAAGGAAGGTATGAAAAATGATTAATGTTATTGGATTGGGTTATATAGGACTTCCCACGGCCTTAATGTTTGCAAAGTATGGAGTTGAAATAGTTGGAACAGATTTAAATACCAAATTAGTAGATTCACTTTCAATGGGAAAGTTAACTTTTGAAGAAGAGGGTTTAGAAGAACTATTTAAAGATGCAGTTGAAAATGGTATTAAATTCACTTCAGAATACCAAAAGACAGACACTTACATCATTGCTGTACCTACACCCTATATAAATGCAAGTAAGAAATTGGATCCAAAGTATGTAATTTCTGCTGTAAATCAAGTTCTAGATGTTTGTGAAAAAGGAGCTGTTTTGATTATTGAATCAACGATATCACCAGGTTCCATTGATAAATATGTTAGACCTGAAATTGAAAAAAGAGGAGTTGCCATTGGTGAAGATGTTCATCTTGTGCATGCACCAGAAAGAATTATTCCAGGAAACATGATTTATGAGCTTGAACATAACTCTAGAACTATCGGTGCTGATGATGCTGCTATTGGAGAGGGAGTAAAAGCATTATATTCAAATTTTTGCAAATCAGAAATCGTAGTAACTGATATTAGATCAGCTGAAATGTCAAAGGTTGTAGAAAATACGTATAGAGATATTAACATAGCTTTTGCCAATGAATTAGCGAAGATTTGTAGGACGGATAATATGGATGTATATGAGATCATAAGAATTGCTAATAAACATCCACGTGTTAATATTTTACAACCTGGTCCAGGTGTTGGCGGACACTGTATTTCGGTTGATCCATGGTTCTTGGTTGGAGATTATCCAGATTTAACGAATTTAATATTAACTGCTAGAAAAATCAATGATTCTATGCCAACCCATGTATTAGGTAGAATTCGGGATATTATGAGAGAGCATAATATTACTGATATATCAAAGATTGGTATATATGGACTTGCTTATAAAGAAAATGTTGATGATACAAGAGAGAGTCCAACACTTCAATTATTAGAAAAAATGGACGAGCACTTAGCTTTTGGTGTTAAAGTTTATGATCCATATATTAAAGAGAGAATTGTAGATCATCAATTTATGAATTTTGAGGACTTTTTAAATGAAATAGAAATTTTGGTAATTATTACAGCACATGACCACATTAAGAATAATCTTGAATTAGTTAAAAACAAGTTAATCCTTGATACCAAGAATATTTGTGATTTTAATGGTATCTACAAATTATAAATAAGGACTGAATATCATGAAAAAAGTAATGGTGGTCTTTGGAACAAGACCAGAAGCAATAAAAATGTGCCCTCTAGTCAAAGAGCTAAAAACAAGAGAAGAACTTAATACAGTTGTTTGTGTTACAGGACAACATAGAGAGATGTTGGATCAGGTTTTGAACGCATTTGATGTGGTGCCTGATTATGATCTGTCTATCATGAAAGCAAAGCAGACATTATTTGATGTGACAATAAAAATACTTGAGAATATGAAAACTATTCTTGAAGAAGTTAAACCTGATGTAGTATTGGTTCATGGAGATACATCAACCACATTTGTTACGGCATTAGCATGTTTTTACCTACAAATTCCGGTAGGTCATGTTGAGGCAGGTCTTAGAACATATAGCATTTACTCTCCATATCCAGAAGAGTTTAATAGGCAGGCGGTAGGTATTGTATCTAAATATAACTTCGCACCCACAGAAATGTCTAAAGAAAATTTACTGAAGGAAGGCAAGGAGCCTGAAAATATTTATGTTACCGGAAATACAGCGATAGACGCGCTAAAAACAACTGTCAGAGAAGATTATACCCATGAACATTTAGAGTGGGCTTCTGACAGTAAGCTCATCATGATTACAGCGCATAGAAGAGAGAATCTTGGTGAACCGATGAGAAATATGTTTAAAGCTATTAAGCGAATTATAGATGAAACATCGGATATTAAAGCAATATACCCGATTCATATGAATCCGGTTGTTAGAGAAGCTGCCAAGGAAATTCTTGGCGATACTGATAGAATTAGAATTATTGAACCGCTCGAAGTATTGGATTTCCACAACTTCTTATCTAGATCACACCTCATCTTAACTGATAGCGGTGGAATTCAGGAAGAGGCGCCAAGTTTGGGAAAGCCTGTTCTAGTTATGAGAGATACAACAGAAAGGCCGGAGGGTATAGCAGCAGGAACGCTTAAACTTGTTGGTACAGATGAAGATTTTATTTATAATACATTTAAGCAATTACTTGAAGATCAAGATGAGTATGATAAAATGAGCAAAGCTAGTAATCCATACGGAGATGGTCTGGCTAGCAAAAGAATTGCTGATATTTTAATCATGTAGCGGAGGATAATTTATAATGTTGTTATTTCTTATTCCATACGTTCCGATTCCAAGGATGATGAAACGAATAATTTTAGCATCACACACATGTAATACCGTAGTAATATATTGGAATCGAGGCACTGATAGTGATGAGGGTTTATCCTTTCCATGCAATGTGAAAGTATTTCCCATTTATGAAAAAGCTAATGAAGGAAATCCTATTAAGCGATTGAAAGCGACGATGAAGTTTTGTATGAAAGCCTATAAAATAATAAAAGTGGAAAAACCTAGTTGCATACATACAACAAAGACTGATATGTTAATCCTAGCATGGTTATATTTAAAAATTCAAAAACTTAAAATAAAGATTATTTATGAAGTAAGTGATATGCATAAATTAGCGTTAAATAATAGCAAAAAAATCAAAGATTCGATAATTAAGAAACTAATCGGTTTGTCTGAGCAAATAGGATGTACGAATGTGGATCATTTAGTTGTTACTTCTGAAGGATTTTGGGAAGAGTATTACAGAAACTGGATTTCAAAAGATAAAATGATATTTATACCAAACACTCCTGAACAATCAATTTTCAGTAACTATAAAAAGAAAACTGAAGGAAAAATGGTTGTCGGATTCATTGGAAAAATCAGGTATTTAGAGCAATTGAAAATGTTAATTGATGCTGCTAAAATTACAGATGTGGGTGTCTTAATTGCTGGGAATGGAATCGGCTTAAATGAAATTAAAAAATACACTGAGGGTATGGATAATGTAGAGATATATGGTGCATATAATTATAATAAAGACATTGCCAACCTTTATAGCAGAGTTGATTGCATATATTCTGTGTATGACACGAAACTAAGAAATGTTCAAATAGCACTACCGAATAGATTATACGAAGCAGCATTATGTCAAATACCGTTAATTGTTTCAAAAGACACCAAACTTTCAAGTATTGTTGAAACAGAAGGTATTGGGGTGTCTATAAAAGATAATGATTTAGAATCATTGGTTCAAACTCTATTAGAATTAAAGACAAATTTAGATGCCAATCTATATAGTGATAACTGTAAGAATTTCAGTTTGAAATACGATTATGAATTAGTAACAAAGAAACTTAAGGAAGTTTATCATAACTGTTAGTTTTCATATATTGATAAAACGATTGTGTGGAAGGTGAAATAGTGTATAGTTTAAAAAAAAATTTTAGAAAGTTAGTGAGGACAGCTATTAAGTGTAAAGAAAACGAAAGAATAGCTGATGCGATAGATAGGCATAAAACAAAAATTTTAAGATTCATTTATCCTGGAAAAATAAAAGATGAAGATATTAAGAAAGAACTATTGAAAATGGGTATAAAAAATGGCGATATTATAATGGTTCATTCTTCATGGAGAAAGTTTTTTAATTATGAAGGTAATCCAAAATCTTTAATAAAATTGTTAATTGAAATTATAGGTACAGAAGGTACATTACTTATGCCTTGTTTTGGAACTGATAAAAGATATTTTGACGTAAATAAGACACCTTCGTATGCAGGGGTTTTATCCGAAGAATTCAGAAAAATGCCAGGCGTATTAAGAAGTGAATGTTCTCATTTTTCAGTATGTGGATACGGCAAACAAGCCAAGAAATTACTTGAAAAACATGCATTAAGTTGTTTTGGTTTTGATTATAATTCCCCATATTATATTTTCTCACAAATGGAAGGCGCAAAAATAATAAAATTTGGAATGGGAAAATATCCAATCAAGTTAACTTTAATTCACTGTATCGAATATGTTTACAAGGATAAATTCCCATATTTTAGAGATTATCTCACGCTGAATTATGAAGCGACTGTAATTGATAACGAAGGGAACAAAACAAAGCGACAGATGATTGAGGGAATTGGAGGGAAGTTATACCACAAAAACATTAAGAAGGTTTATAAAAATATACCTTCTAATTTATTTCATTATTCACGAATTTCCAATATAGATATTTGCGTTTTTGACGCAAAGGCTGGATATAATGAGATAGTCAAATTGGTAGAGAGTGGAAAATCGATGTTAAAGCCACCAAAAGTAACTAAAGAATCATTCATACCTCTCAAATAATAACTTTATGAATATGCGAATATTATTTACTAAGACTAGAGAGGTGATACGCTATGAAAAGAGCTTTAAATATATATACTTATAAAAAACTCAATGCATTCATAGGTATGATTTTATTTAGAATAACATTAGAGTTAATATATAAGTATCAGGTATATCCTGAATGGGCATATAGTGGATTTTCTTTAGAGATGAGTCTCACAAGTTATGTATTATCATGGGTACTATTTCTCATTTTTATTCCGTTGATAACATCAAACTATAAATTTAATAATCCATCTAATTCAATAATAACGATATTATATTTAGTGGCATTTATACCCGGCTTGATACTAATGGCATATAAACCAATGGATGATTTGTTTTTTATATTATATATTCTATACTGGCTTACGCTAACAGTTGCAAATAGAATAATACCAACAATACGATTAAAAAAACTAGATTATAAAGAATCTACCCTGTTATTTAATAGTGTGGTGATCGTGTTATCAATAGTAGTTTTGTTTATATCTTACTATTATACTGGATTCAGACTAAACTTTAGTATTTTCAACGTTTACGAATTAAGAAGTGAAGCAAAAGAATATTATATGCCAACTTTATTAACATATCTATTCTCAGCGTCAAGAGCGATATTTCCGACTTTAATAGTATACAATTTATCAAAAGGGAGACTTAAAATAACGTTGTTATTAGGGGTTATACAGTTTCTTATTTTTTCTGTAGATGGTTCAAAATCCGTATTGTTTAGTATGATTTTAGCGTTTGTAGGATATGCTTTTTATAATAGAAATAGAACTTCCTGGTTTGTATGGGGATTGTTAATGGTTAATATGGTTTCAATTTTTGAGAAATTATTACTAAATTCAACTTATGTAATAAATATTTTTATACGAAGAATACTATTTTTACCACAATTACTAAACTACTTCTATTACGATTTTTTCTCGAATAATGAGTTTGATTTTTTCAAACAGAGCATTTTGGGTAAGTTTGGATTTGCATCTAAGTATGATATAAGGATACCAAACCTAATTGGAGCTAATTATTATGGTAGTTCGGCAAATAACGGATTGTTTTCTGATGCGTATTACAATCTTGGGTTAATTGGAATAATTGTGATGCCATTTTTAATTATTCTTGCACTAAGATTTTTAGATGCTTGTTCAAAAGATATTGATATTAGAATCCTAATTGCTAGTATTATTACTGGAAGTCTTAATTTAATGAGTTCTTCGTTTTTTACTGTTATGCTGTCGCATGGGTTTATTGGTGTATGTATAGTATTATACATAATTCCAAGGAAACAAGTTGAACTAAATAAAGATGAAGTTCAAATGAGTGAGGGTGTAAATATTGTTCACAATGTATCGTGATAAAAGGATAACGTATAATAGAGTTCACAAATAAAAAAAGGACATGAGTCCAGTGTTATTTGGTAAAATTGAGTAATATTTTCGGATAGAACCACTAGTGTATTGTTTGAAAATAATTTTGGTCTTTATGAGAGTTATGCTGCAAACGCTGTTACATTTATTCCACGGTCAACTTGATATCGGGTTCCTGCATACTCTCGACTTCTAAGTGATTAGCGGAAATAACCCCTTTTTACTATAAACGATGGATAATCCGCCTTAAATATTTTAACAGAGGGTTACTCCCAATATAAAGTGGCTTTCGCGGCATAAACCTAAGAATGCTGATTATATGAGATGATTACATATTAGTAATCAACTGGATTTAATGGTAATCCAAGTGGTTCTATTTGAGTACATTGGTGGGTCTAACAAAAGCTAATATTCAGTAAAATTGAGTTGCCACATAAAACCATGTACAATAGCAGTAGACAACTAATATAAATAGTTAATCAAAACTGAGATTAAAGATGTTGTAAGAAATAGCATTGAAAAAACGCTCAACAATATTCTAAAATAATAGGAAGATGAATTGCTCAAAGCTTCTAAATTAGAACGCACTCAAAAACGCAAAGGTTATTATACACAAAAGATCACAACAACTTCCAGTGCTGTGAAATTGAAAATTTTTATACTAAGATGGATCAATTTGAAACACAATCATAGAAATTATAGAACATAAAAAAATCAGAAAATAAACATGAGGAAAATTTGATGAAAAGAACAGCAGTGCTTTTAATGGTGTTGACTATATTAACAAAATTTTTGGGATTTATTCGAGATATCATTTTATCCTATTTTTATGGAGCATCTAATATAAGTGATATATATTTGATATCTATAACAATTCCAATGGTTATATTTTCTTTTATAGGAACTGGAATAGCAACAGGATATATACCCATGTATAGCAATATAGAACAAAAATATGGATTAAATGAAGTAAACCAATATACCAATAATATTGTTAACATATTATTGGTATTATGTACAGTTGTAGTTATTTTAGGACTATTATTTACTGAACAAATTGTCAAAGTATTTGCTTCGGGTTTTGAAGGAGAAACCCTTGGCTTAGCAATTCAATTTACAAAAATAACCATCATAGGAATTTATTTCTCGGGAGTTATCTCGATATTCAGTGGGTATCTTCAAATAAAAGGAAATTATTTCATACCTGCTATTATTAGTTTACCGATGAACATGTGTATAATATTAGCTATATTTATAAGTTCAAGTACCAATATTATAGTATTGGCTATAGGTAGTGTTTTAGCCTCTGTATCGCAAGTTCTGCTTATATTGCCATTCATGCATCAAAAAGGATATAAGTATAAATTTGTTTTAAATACAAAAGATAAACATGTTAAAAAAATGTTATATATAGCGCTTCCTGTCATAATGGGTGTTTCTATAAATCAGATAAATACTCTGGTTGATAAGACAATAGCTTCACAGATAGCTATTGGTGGAATATCGGCTCTTAACTATGCGTTAAAGCTGAATGGTTTTATTCAGGGAATATTTGTAGTTTCTGTATCTACTGCTATGTATCCTATGATATCTAAAATGTCAGCTGAAAACAATATAATGGGACTCAAAAAATCCATATCAGAGGCTATCAGTAGCATTAATTTATTAATATTACCTACATCTGTAGGTGCAATGATATTTGCAGAGCCGATTGTTAATTTATTATATGGTAGAGGTGCATTTGATTCTTACGCAGTTTCAATGACATCAAGTGCATTATTTTTTTATTCAATGGGTATGATTGGTTATGGACTGAGGGAAGTTTTAGCTAAAGGCTTTTACTCACTTCAAGATACAAAGACGCCTATGATAAATGCTGCTATTTCAATGCTAATAAATATAGTTCTAAATGTTATATTATCGAAAGTAATGGGAATAAATGGTCTTGCATTAGCAACGAGCATTTCAGCTATAGTTTGTACAATATTACTTTTTATCAGTTTTGGCATAAAAATAGGCTCATTTGGAATGAAGCAAATCAGTATTTCATTTCTAAAAATCCTATTTGCTTCATTGGTTATGGGCTTATTTGCAAAACTAAGCTTCAACTATTTAACAACCAATATATTCAGCCAAAACATATCGCTTATCATATCCATAGCGATTGGAGCGGCAATCTACTTTATAAATATTTACTTTATGAAGATAGAGGATGTTGATGTTATAGTGAATGCGCTGAAAAGGAAAATCGCGAGAAAGGCTGAGGCGGCTTAAAATGATTAAAAGTATCGGATGAGAGGTGCCTATATAATGGTTAAAAAGTTTGATGTTACGCAAAAGTATAGTCGAGAAATATTGAAAATCAAGAATATACTTCAACAACTTGAAAATGGTAGAGTATATGAGATATCAGGTGTCCGAAACGATGGATATCTGGCTACCAATGTTATTCAATTGAAAGAAATAATAACAGAATTATTGTATAAAATTGAATATGATAAGGATTCGTTAAACGATGAAATTTCAAAAATTTTAGATAAGATAGATTTATAGTAGATTGTTCGCGAAGATCACCACTATATCTATTTACTAGTATTAGTTCTGAAATGAAAATTATTGTAAAGAGATAAGTAAAGGGATTGATGATATTAGATATTGCGAGAGTAGTTATACAGATTTCGTGGCATAGTGGATAAATTGGATGGGTAGCCGGCAAGATTTAAGGTGGTGTTTAATTGCGTTTTAAATGGCCAACAGCTAATGCAGATTTTTTTAAGGTTATTGGGGACAATACGGTAAGTTTGAAAAATAATGACAACCTTGAAGAAGAATTTTATGAATATGGATTGAAATTCAAAAAATCTGCACATGTTCTTACAGAATATCTCTTAGGGAAAACAGATATAAGCAAATTGGATATATATTTCTTTGCAGTTGCTTATTTATATAGGCATAGCTTAGAGCTAGTTTTGAAGGCTATCGGATTTAAATACATAGTTTCGTTGGAATGCAGAAAGACCTTTCTCAAAGATACATTTCACAATTTGTCAGAGATTTTATTATATATTACACCAAGTATTCAGGAGCTCATTGAGAAAGATTTAGAGGGATATAAATGGCTTAAGTCTTATTTTAATGACATTAATACTATTGATAAAGAGTCAGATTCATTTAGATACCCTTTTAGCATACATGTAAATAAAGTGAAAGATGGATTAAAAACCCGGAAGACATTTTCAATAAAGCCTGTATTTGACAAGCAAACACATATTGACTTAGTAGCTTTTGCAAATAAGATAGAAGTCGCTTTTGATTTACTTGAGGAAATTTACAAAGAAAAATATGTTGAATCGACTTCTTATCAGAATTATAGTCCGTTTTTTATTGATGAGGGCGGAGATTACTATGGACAAAGCATAGTAGGATATACTTATAATGCCGAAAGGTTCTGTCAGCATGTAAAAGCATATACGGAATCTCCACAATATCTATACAATATGATGTGTGAAAATACACAATTAAAAGACATTTTGTTTATCCCAATGTGTTATTTATACAGGAATGCTGTGGAATTGTCTTTAAAAGAGATACTATTTGAGGAATGTTCATATGGATTACAAGAAGTTCTTGGACACATCAGTAAGAAAAAACATAAAGTTAAGGGTTTGTGGAATTTAATAAAGACAGAAATAGAGGAACATGCTAATGAACCAGAAGATGATGTAACTCTTATTGATGTAGAAAATTATATTACTCAACTCAATAACATTGATGGTACTTCAGATAAATTTCGATATCCGGCTGATAAGCACTTGAAGTTACATTTTATAGATGGCAAAAAAGTTGATGTCGATAATGTTAACGATTTTTTTGAACAATTGTTATCATTCTTAAGTGCAGTTGATTTAATGATGGCTGAACATAATGAATGGAAAGCAGAAATTGAAGCTGAATACAGAGCAGAAATGGAATTGATCTGACATTAAAACAGTAGACACTCTAAAAATCTAGTTCAAAAACCCTTAATATAGCGGTTGTAATGGCTTCTTTAAGAAAGGTTGGATTTTGTTTTTTAGTTTACTAACCTCAAAACTGTTCACTATAATGAAGCACTTATTAAAAAGGTTTCTATTTTGGCGATAGTGAGGGTAGAAGTGGACGGAACATGTGTATATATTTAATACAATTCAAAAAAACAAAAAAGAGCCTCCAAGGCTAGTTGTGAGACTGTTTCATAGTTTGTGTAAACCTTCAAACTGATGTAGAATAAAATCAGTTTGGAGGTTTTTTATTATGGGAAGAAGAAATGAGAGTCCAGAAAAGAAAAGAAGAAGAGCGCTTATAGGGGAA
>Ga0302237_1000565_pt1 | contig 32185 bp, 32 predicted proteins | sample AAG_UR_Ala_MG_FD_193530 | JGI IMG/M metagenome (GOLD analysis project Ga0302237, IMG submission 193530) | Enriched activated sludge microbial communities from anaerobic digester in WTTP, New Holstein, Wisconsin, United States - AAG_UR_Ala | ecosystem: Engineered > Bioreactor > Anaerobic >... | reverse complement strand
TCCCGGACCGGACGGAAGAAACGTATGGCAGATGAGAATGGCTGGCCTTGACAATGTCAAGCTGCTTTACGGAGGATTGGCATACTGGAAAGAACTTGGCTATGAGGTGACAAAGGATGCCGCTCCAGCACCGACACCTTCAACAGGTCTAGTGCTTAAGGATTTTGACGAGAGCTACAGGGCAACTAAGGACTATGTGAAAGAAAACCTGGACAAGACTGTAATAATAGACGTTAGAACAGAAAAAGAATTCAAGGGGAGCCAGGATGCCGGAGAAGCAAGGGGAGGCCATATAAAGGGAGCCAAGATGCTGCTTTGGAAGGACCTTCTGAATGAAAACGCGACTCCAAAGTCTCCAGAGGAAATAAAGGAGATAATGGCAGCCGCAGGAGTTACACCTGAAGATGATTTTGTGGTTTACTGAACAATGGGTATAAGATCAGGATATGTATCCTCGATCCTAAGAGCCGTTGGCTTTGAAAAAGTTAGAAACTACGAAGGTTCAATATACGAGTGGTCTGCAGACCCGAGTATGCCTATGGAAAAGTAGTTTAACCGGCACTGCGAATCACCAGTGCCTTTTTGATAATCAATATCTATTTGACTATATCTTGTATGAGAATCTAGAATGGGTATGTCTGCCAATTGATATGTCAGAGCACTACATACATGGAGGTTCCAATTTTGAATATAGAAGAGACCATTGAAAAAGCAATGTACGCAGCGCTGAGTGGCGAAGAACTGGACAGGCAGATGATTATTGACCTGCTTGGAATTGACCCGGATTCTGAGACCGCCGAAAAGCTCGGCGAATGCGCCAGGGAAGGTAGCCAAAGAAGTTGCAGGCAACAGGGGCAAGGTTTGGGCGTCGATAGGCTATGTGCCGGGGACAATGCACCACATACTGCTTATGGAAACGCTGCAAATGGCGGGTCTCGACATAAACAAGGACGTCACCCTAAAGCGCATTGACTTTTTTGACATGAAAAATGGATAGCCGGCAAACACCGATTTTGACAATAAAAAGCCTTAGCAAAAGCTTTGAAAATCCAGGGCAAGATATGGCAACTGATGTAATAAAGGACATATCACTCGATGCAGTGATGGGGGAGATCATAAGAATAGTCGGTCCCAGCGGCTGCGGCAAATCGACTATGCTTGGAGTTGTAGCGGGCTTTGATAAAGATTACAGCGGAGAGGTGCTCCATGAAAACTTGCCGATAAGCGGTCCGTCACCGGAAAGAGGGATGGTTTTCCAGACGTCTGCTCTTTTTGACTGGCTGAGCGTAAGAGACAACATAGGCTACGGTCTCAAGATAAAAAAGACGGGCAGGGAAGACATAGACAGTGAAGTTGACAAGTCCTTGATGAAGAATCCCGAATTCAACAACCTGAAGGCAGACATACTAACATTGCTTTTCAATAAGGAATAAGCAGAACAATACAGAAGGGATAGGGGTTTTCTATACTATAGAATGCCTCTATCCCTTTTTGGGGTTTTTTTCTTTGTGTTTTCTTGTTTCGCATTATGAATCTGAAGAAATATCAAGCTCATTTCTTAGCGAGATTTTTATAGATTTTCCGGTGAAGCAAGGAGTCGAATTGAAAGAATTTCGAACTGTCTGAGCAAAGCGAGTTTTCGAAATTCCCAATGAGATGACGCGCGAGCCGCAGAAAATCTAAAAAGCGAGCAGAAATGGCGGATATTTCACAGATTCAATCATGCTCGCGCTAAGCATGCTATAGCTAAGCTTTCTCATACCTGACCTGCACAAGCCCTGATTCAAAAACCTTGCTCTCCACAAGTTTCAGCTGTCTGCGGTTTGAAGTATCCCTAAATAGTCTCGTGCCTTTTCCAATCATTATAGGAATAATCGATATGATGTACTCGTCAATCAAGTCCCTCTCCCTTAGCTCTCTTACGACCTCCGAGCCGCCGTCGATGAAAATGTCCTTCCCGTCTTCTTGCTCAAGCATTCTGATAAGGTCACCTATGTCTCCGTTGAAGAACTCGACATCCGGATTGATGCCCTCCAAGGTTGTTGACATCACGTAGCACACCATATCCTTGTGCGGAAACTCGATTTTAAAGGAAAGCAGCGTTTCATAGGTGCGGCGCCCCATTATGACCGTGTCTATGTTCTTTATGAATTCTCCATAGCCGTAATCCTCACCGGGCCTTTCAACAACAGAAAGCCACTCTATTCCGCCGTTTTCATCAGCAATGAAGCCATCCAGGCTCTGGGCAATATACAGAATCACCTTTCTTTTCCTGTCCATTTAAAAGATCACTCCTGAATACATATTTGCTTATTTGATTTCGACAGCATCCTCATAATTGGCCTCCAGATATTCCCCCTTTTGAAGAGCGATATGGCCCGATTCGTAGAGTCCCCCGTTGATTGTTAGTATGACTTTTTGAGAGTTGTAGTAACGTCCGAAGGTGTCCGCTATGCTGTCTAGTATCATGCTCTCATAGCCTGCCCCTGCGTTCATCTCACTCAGGAACTCGCGGTTAAGGTCTATGTAAACCATGCCGTCCTTGTTGAGGTAGAGACTGTTGATCTTCGTATTTGGTGAAAAAACCCTTCCTGTGCCTGCGGGCGCTTCTTCCTTGTAGACCTCCGCAAGAACATTTCTTGTCACGTCGTTAGTCCTGAAGCTTACTTCCTTCTCCTTGTAGTAAATCTTGTTGTCATCGATATTAGGATAGTAGAAGCTTATTCTTTGCTTAAAAGGTACGTTTTTTTCAATCTTTTCGAGCGTTGAGGTGACCTCAGTGCCTTCAGATTCGAAAACCGACTTGACCAGGCCTACATCCTTGGCGTAGTAAGCAATTATCTTGTCGTACTGGCTTTCTGTCGTGACCTCGATAGCCTCATAGCTTCCCGAAGGGGTGTCAATCTTTACTGAGGTTCCAGTTATAGTGCTCACTCTGGAGTCCGGCAGCGTCCAAGTCGTACCCTTTTCAAGAGGTTCCATGAGAAGTATCTCTTCTTTGCCTTCCTTTGAATTCAGGAAATTCTCCCTGTAGTAAACTTCGCCTCTTGAGAACACCTTTGTAAGCTTGCCGTCCTTAATCTCCAGGACATTAGCCATTACAGTGCCGCCGTTGTCGACTCTCTGCTGGATTTTGCCGTCTGAGGCGTAGTCGACATATACGTCATATGAAGCATATTCGTTCCCCATGCCTTCGTATACATAGTGAGTGTTTTCATTTGCCGGATAGTAGTCCTCTACTTTCAGAGGAGCAGGAGGCTCAGTGCCGTTTCCGCCGTTATTGTCGTTGTCGCAGCCGACTGAAAATACAAGCGGCAAAAGCGTGCACAGCAGCAGAATCATTCTTTTCATAAATATCACCTTCCCGTTTACAATTATGGTAGTAATCCTATTTTCAAGATACCCATTATAAGCCCCTGCAAAGCCATAATTTTGAATTGATTTTTTTGTAAAGGGTATAGATTTCTTATGATGAAAAAATGGAGGTGCTAGCGTGGGCAGGTTCAAAAGCAAGAAATTCATTATAATAGCAGCGGCCGTACTGGCAGTGGGAATGGCGGCATTTGTCATGTTTAAAATGAATTCGGAGGGTGCGACTCTTGAGGTTGACAAACTGCAGGTGGAGAAAACAAAAATAACAGCTGACGTAATACTAAGCGGCACAATAAGGTCAGGCGACGAGGCCGAGATAAACTCTGAGCTTGAAGACGCCGTCAAGGCGGTTTATGTCAAAGAGGGCGACCGGGTGAGCAAGGGACAGATGCTCGCAGAACTTGAGACGGACGTGCTCAGGACGAGGTTGGATTCGGCAAGGGTGGACCTTGATATTGCAAAAAGGGAGCTCAGTGAAAGCATAGAGGGCTCGGCCTTGTACAGGCTTGAGAAGGAGGCTGACAGCAGGCGGCTGGAATACGAAAGCGCAAGGAGTGACTACGAAAAAATGTCGGGTCTTTACGACAACGGCGCCGTAAGCAAAAAGGAGCTGGACGACGCTCAAAAGAGCCATATGTCAGCCAAGAACGCATACGATGTGGCTCTAAACGACATCCAGGAGGAAAAGAGCGGAAGCGCCAGAAAGATAAAGGAGATGCAGGTAGAAAAGCAAAGGCTGGCTCTAGAGCTTGCCCAGAAGCAGTATGAAGATGCGGTCCTCACAAGCCCTGTAGGCGGTACTGTGGTATATGCCAACTGCAAGGTGGGAATCGAGGCAAGGCTCCAAAAGCCGATGTTTGTCGTGCATAATCTTGACAAGCTTCAAGTCCAGGCGAATGTGAGCCAGTTTGAAATACACAAGATCAGGCTGGGCCAGGAGGCTATAATCACAGGCGATGCGTTCCCTGAAAGCGAGCTTAAGGGAGCCGTGTCATATATTGCTCCAAGTGCGCTGGCTGAGGGGACACAGACTGAAAAGAGCGTGCTAGTCAAGCTGGACATAATCGATCCGCCGGCTGGAATAAAGACTGGCTTTTCGGCGGACGTCGACATAGTCACGGGAGAAAAGAAGGATGCGCTAGTAGTGCCATACGAGGCTCTGCTTCAAAAGAGCGACGGCAAATACTATGTATACAGGATTGAAGGCGGCAAGCTCAAGGAGATTTTTGTGGAGCTGGGCATAGAAGGAGATCTTAAAGTGGAAGTCAAATCCTCTTTGCTGAAGGCAGGCGATGAATTGGCCAGCAATCCTGATGAAACATTCAAGGACGGCATGAAGGTGAGGATAAAGGGTGAGCAGAAATGATAAAGCTCGAAGGCATAAGCAAGGTATATGAAACAGGTAAAATACGAGTAGAGGCGCTAAAAGAGATAAATCTCCATATAAAGGACGGAGAGTTTGTCGCAATAATGGGGCCTTCCGGCTCGGGGAAGTCGACGCTTATGAATATAATAGGCTGCCTCGACAGGCCGAGCGCAGGTGGCTATCTGCTTGATGGAATGGATGTAAGCGAGCTTTCGGAAAACAAACTCGCGCATATAAGGAACAGGAGCATAGGCTTTGTGTTCCAGTCCTTCAACCTGCTTGCCAGAACATCGGCACTCAAGAATGTAGAGCTTCCAATGGTTTACGCCGGAGAAAAGAGGGGGACAATGAGACAAAAGGCGCTCGAGCTGCTTGCAAAGGTAGGTCTTTCAGACAGGGCCGACCATGTGCCCAGCGAGCTGTCGGGCGGACAAAGGCAGAGAGTTGCCATAGCAAGGGCGCTTGCTAACGATCCCTCAATAATACTCGCGGACGAACCCACCGGCAACCTTGACACTAAGTCGGGCGAGGAGATAATGGAGCTTTTCACAAGGCTCAACGAGGAGGGCAAGACGATAATAATAGTAACCCACGAGATGGAAATCGCGCAATACTGCAAGAGGGCCATAAGCTTTCGGGACGGCGTGATAGTTAAAGACGTGCCTGTTGCTAAGGGGTGAGAATATGAACATTATTGAAATATTCAGAGTGGCAGTTGCGAGCATATGGGCCAATAAGATGAGATCCTTCCTCACAATGCTGGGAATAATAATAGGCATAGCGTCAGTAATAACAATTATGGCTCTCGGCCAAGGCAGTCAGGAGAAGATTGGAAGTGAATTCCAGAGCTTCGGTGTCAACAGGATATACATCACGGTAAACTGGCAAAATGAAGATACAGATATTATGCGGGATGGATTCACCGATGAAGAGATCAAGACTATAGGCAAGGTCTTTTCAAGCGACATAACTGCTGCAAGCCCCGTGGAATACATGCAGGGGAAGGTGAAGACGGCTGGCTCAATCGAAAATGTAAGCCTTCAGGGCGTCTATGACAACTATGATCAGATAGAAATTTTGAATCTTACAAAAGGAAGATTTCTCAGAGACAGCGACCTGAAGTCTCAAAGAAGCGTGGCAATCATAGACAAGAAGCTTGCACAGGCGGCCTTCAAGGGCGAAAACGCGCTGGGCAAGCGACTATACGTGGAAATGGGGGGGAGGCGCGCGGGATTCACGGTAATAGGCATATACGAAAGGCCGGAGTCGATATTCGAGCAGCTCAACCAGTCTCTAGGGGGAACTCCTTCAACTTACCTCTATTGCCCGATAACAACTCTAAGGGCGATGCTCAACTCGACAGGCAAATACAGCGCGTTCGAAGCCATAGTTAAGCGAACTGAGGATGTAGATGCCGTAACCGACAGGATAGTGTCCTATGTCGAAAAGAGCAAGCTGAGGGGGGAAAAGCCAGATGAAGACATTTACATCGGAATGAGCGCCAAGGAGCAGATGCAGCAGCTTGACAGCGTGCTGGGCGTGGTTTCGGCAGTAATCGGGGCTATAGCAGCCATATCTTTGCTTGTAGGCGGAATAGGAATAATGAACATAATGCTGGTGTCTGTTACTGAAAGGACGCGGGAGATAGGCATAAGGAAGGCCATAGGAGCCACCAAAAGGAGCATACTCCTGCAGTTCCTTGTGGAATCAATGATTATCTCGGGCATAGGAGGGCTTGCGGGAACGCTCCTTGGAGTGGGCGCTGCGGCCATAGCCGGAAACATAATGGGCATATCTGGCCTTGTCAACATGATGACAGTAGTTATTGCGGTTTCGTTTTCATGCGGAGTCGGCATTTTCTTCGGCATATATCCTGCCAACAAGGCAGCTAAAATGGATCCTATTGAGGCACTTAGATACGAATAGAAGCCAAAAAATAAGCAGGTAATTATTCAGAGATATGTGCTAGAATATTCAAAAGTGAAACAGCAAAATCGAGATTTCAAAGGAGCAAATTATGGCACACATATTCGATGAAAAAATGATGAAAAAGCTGGACAGCCCGGAGCGAAGAAAAGAGATGCCGCCGCTTGAGACCCTCAAAAGGATGGGCCTTAGGGAAGGTGATATTGCAGCCGATATAGGCTGCGGCATAGGTTTTTTCTCTTTGAGCGCGGCGCAGATAGTTGGCCCTTCAGGCAGGGTATATGCGTTTGACATATCGGAAGCTATGCTTGAGGAACTGACATCAAGGGCGAAGAAAGAAGGAATTCTGAATCTTGAGGCGCTGCTTTCCACACAGTATGAATTTCCAGTGAAAGCTGAAGCTGTAGATTTCTGCCTGATTTCAAACGTGCTCCACGAGGTGGACGAGAGGAAAAGGCTGCTTGAGGCAATAAACCATATGCTTAGGCCTGGAGGAAAGCTGGCAATAATTGAATGGAAAAAGCTCAAGATGGAGCAGGGGCCGCCGCCGGAAGTGAGGATATCGCAGGATGAGCTTGAAAGTCTTTTGGGTGACTGCGGTTTTGCAGTATCAGGCAAGGGAGATATATCCGAGAAATTCTACTGGGTGAGCGCCATAAAAGGTTAAATTAAAAAATATCTGACAACATAAAAAAGAGTGCAGCTGTTTGAATTACTGGATTTTAATTCAAGCAGCTGTACTCTTTTTGCAGATGATTGAGTTAATCAAAGAGGTCAAATTCATTCATAACAGAGGAATTTTCCTCGAGTTTTTTCACTATCCTGTTCCTGTCTTTTTCAAGCACTCTTATGAGAATAAGATTGCATAGGCCCATATACGTGACATACGAATTCAAGAATTCGTTGCTCTTTGTCTCTACAGTGAGGCTAATATCGCTCAGAGCCATAATATCAACAGCTCTTGGAGTAGTCAGGGTGACTATTCGGGCATCTTTTGACCTGGCGGTTTTCAAGGCTCTCTTCTCATCCTTGAGGTGCCTCGGCGTGCAGCACATTATCACAAGGTCGGTCGATTTTACAGCCGAAAACTTGTTGGCAAATCCAAAGCCTCCGTCTGTATAGCAAACCGTTCTAAAGCCCATCTGAGTGAGATACCATTCCAGGAACAAGGCGACCACCATGTCCGTTCCTATTCCTACTATATGGATGGTTTCGGCGGCTCCAATTTCTTCTGCTGCGGCGTCTATGAGGGCATAGTCGATGTTGTTGTAGAAATGCTCATGGCACGAAAAGTCGTTTTTTGCGGCTTGCAACAGCAGTGAATCCGCATCTTCTTCAAATTCTAAACTTCTCGAGAGCCTTTCATGAGGAGCGTCATATATGCTTATTTCGTTCCTGATGGCATCCCGCAGCTCTGAAAAATTTGAAAAGCCCATGCTCCTTGCAAACCTTATTATGGTGGCATCGCTCACATCAAGCTCCTTTGCCAGTTCGAGCGCTGTCATATATATCACTTTCCTGTAGTTTGAATGGATATATGAGCCTATCTTTTTTTGGCTGTTCGTGAAATCCTGATAATTCTCCTTTATCCTGTTAAGAACGTGATTTTTTGTCATGGCGTATCCTCTTAATGCGCATAGCGTATTTTTTCAGCATGTTATAAGGTTGATGCTTTACTTCATATCTACATTTTATACCATTGAAGCGACAAATGCAAATAAAAATGTTGACATATCAACAATAAAACATTAGAATGAAGACAAATCAACATCGAATGTATGGCGGCAGGGAGATTGCGCTAATAATGATGAGGAGGGATTATGTATGAAAAAAAGAGCAAGGGATTTGGGAATACCATTCGAGGGCAATACGGGCAGATTTAACGCTATTACTGACGTGGCAGGCGTGGAAGTGGGCTACTCTACTATTGTCTTAGGTGACGGAGAATTGGTTGTGGGGAAAGGTCCTGTTAGAACCGGCGTTACCGCGATTTTGCCAAGAGGCAAGCGATGGTCTGCATGCTTTTCAGGATGGTATGCCCTTAATGGGAACGGCGAATTGACAGGTACTACATGGATTGAAGAATCAGGCTTCCTGGAAGGTCCAGTGCTTATTACCAACACGCACAGTGCCGGCGTAGTGAGGGACAGCACTATAGGATGGATGCACGAACATGGCTTTTACGATCCATGCAGCGGTGAATCATTTTTTCTGTTGCCTGTAATTGGAGAAACGTATGATGGCAGGCTAAATGATATAAATGGCTTTCATGTTAAGAAAGAAAACGTATATGAGGCGCTGAACAATGCAGCAGGTGGACTAGTGGAGGAGGGCAATGTTGGCGGCGGAATGGGGATGACTTGCCACGAGTTCAAGGGCGGCTCGGGAACTTCATCGAGGGTCTTGGCAGAAGAGGACGGGAGCTATACAGTAGGTGTGTTTGTACAGTCCAACCATGGCAAAAGAAAAAACCTTAAAGTAGCAGGCATTTCTGTAGGCAAAGAGCTGACTGATCTTATGCCGGAGATATATACCACGCCGGCTCCGCCTCCGGGCGCAGGCTCGATAATCGTAGTAATAGCTACTGATGCGCCGCTACTGCCTCATCAGTTAAAAAGGCTCGCAAGGCGCGCGGCCCTGGGTATAGGTAATGTTGGAGGTATGGGAGAAAATTCATCTGGCGACATTTTTGTGGCATTCTCAACTGCGAACGATGGGGCATCCAATCGCCACGAAAATGTCAATGTCGACATGCTTCCAAACGACAAGATGAATCCCATTTTTGAAGCTGTCGTACATGCTACGGAAGAGGCAATAGTAAACAGCATGGTGGCAGCAGAGACCACGATGGGAATAAACGGCAATACGATACACGCAATTCCTATAGAGCAGCTGCTTGAAATACTAAAAAGAGAGAACAAACTTGTTTAAATTGGTATTTTCAGATTCAATTCTAATCAAGTTTGGCATATAATAAGCGTATAGGGAAATATGAAATTTTTTTGGAAAAGCATGCATGCCGACACAATGGACAATTTTGAGCGACTGGGGGAATGGTAGTGAAGGACAAGCCATATTTGTTTATTGCGATTGCAGCCATTTTCTGGAGTGTGCAGGGAGTACTTGGCAAATTCCTTGGAACGGATCTGGCTCCAATGCAGACGGCATTTGCAAGAATTTTTGTGGGCTTCTTGCTGATATTCGCATTCACATTCATAAGACACAGAGAAGAACTTAGAATTGACACAAGCGACATGTTCAAGCTTGCCATTATGGGAATAGTTTGTCAAAGCGGAACCAGCATGTTCTTTTTTCACTCTGTATCGCAAACGTCAGTGGCGGCAGCAACTGCGCTCATGTATACTGCGCCGATATTTGCAATATTCATATCGCGAATGGTGTTTGGAGAGAAGATCACGCCACTCAAGCTACTTGCAGTAGCGGTGTGCAGTGTAGGCGTATTTCTGACTGTCACAATGGGGGACGTTGGTGTTCTGACAGGAAGCGTGGTAGGCGTCTTGTCTGGCCTTGGTGCAGGAATAGTTTACTCGCTCAACTCGATAATAGGCAAATCAATTATGAGAAAGTGCAGCAACTGGGCTGTACTGACATACTCATTCGGTTTTGGGTCTCTTTTCATGGCTCCGTTTTGCGACCCGATAGGAATAGTTCCAATGCTTGCAAAGCCCAACGTAGTAATCGGCATCATATTGATGGGGCTGCTGCCAACATTCTGCGCATTTGGCTTCTATTTCACAGGCATAGCCAAGGGAGCTCAGCCTTCAAAGCTGGGCATAGTTGCGACGCTTGAAGCAGCACTGGCAGTGATATGGGCAGCACTACTTTTTGGGGAACCCATGGGATTGATAAGGGTGCTTGGTATACTCGGCATATTTGCAGCAGTGTATATACTTTATATTGAAAATGCAAGAGCCGCAAAGGCTACAGGAGTGGCGGCCGTGGTTGCGGATGTCGGCCAGGCGCAAGTGTAGCATCTTTGAGCTAATTATATGTAAGATTAAGGAGAGAAGTTCATGGGCATTGTTGGAAAAGTAATATCGGTTAACACAAGCGACAAAAAAGGCGTTGTCAAGACTCCGGTTGCCGAGGTGCTGCTTAGAGCAGGACACGGCATAGAAGGAGACGCGCATGCAGGAGACTGGCACAGACAGGTGAGCCTTCTTGGCATAGAGAGCTTTGAGAAGATGAGGGTTATGGGCATAGAGCTTGAGCCTGGGAAATTTGCAGAAAACATGACAACAGAAGGCATTGTTCTGTATGAACTGCCTGTGGGTACAAGGCTTCAGATTGGAGAGACTCTTCATGAGGTGACCCAGATAGGCAAGCAGTGCCACAGCGGCTGCGAGATAAAGAGTCTTGTTGGAGACTGCGTTATGCCAAGGGAAGGCATATTTACGAAAGTTCTAAAAGGCGGCAAGGTGAGGCCGGGAGATTCTATAGAGATACTATAAGCGATCCGTGAAGTGGAATTTGTGCAGTGCTGGGCACCCGGTGCCCAAGTCCGGATATAATATAAAAAAATATAAAGTGGCTGTCTCAAAACGATTTTGTTGAATCGTTTCGCGGCAGCCACTTTTAGATGCGGGACATATTTGAAGTTCAAATAAGATACTTAAGGAATCTGATAATGTTCTCGTTTATTTTATTTTACCGAACGGCGCTTCTATTCGTCTGCTTCTTCAGTTCAGCCCACCTTTAGGACTTCGTCCGCCTCCTGGCATTTGTCCTCGCTGAGTACTTTCATTTCATTTCTAATGAACCACAAGGTTATTATCGAAGCCAATGCGTCCGAAATGGGGTATGACATCCACACGCCGAGAAGGCCGAATCTGCTTGGGAGTATCATGAGAAGAGGTATTAGTATTATTACCTGCCTTAAGGTACTAAGGAAAAGTGAAATCTTTGCCTTGCCTATTGCCTGAAAAAAGTTTGAGCTTATTATCTGGAAGCCGATAACAGGCAGCGACAGCATGAATATCCTAAGACCGCTGGCTCCTATTGAGACTATTTTGGCATCAGGGGTGAATATCCTCATCATAAAGGCTGGCGCCGCCTGAACAAGAATGAATCCAAGCACGCAAACGGCAGTGGCTGATGATATTGTCAGGTAGAGCGCATTTTTAACCCTTGAGTAGCATTGTGCGCCATAGTTATAGCCGACTATTGGTTGTGAGCCCTGGTTGAGGCCGAATATCGGCATGAGGAATATCATGGCTATGCTCATGGCTATGCTCATGGCTCCTATTGCATAGTCGCCTCCGTTAACCTTGAGGGCGTTGTTCGATATGACGTTTATAACGCTTGCTGCAAGCTGTATGGCAAAAGGTGACATGCCTATTGAGAATATACCAAGCACAAGATTTTTCTCGAGCCTCATGTTTTTTAGACGAAGCTTGAGTGAGCTTTTTGGTCCTGTGAAATATAGCAGCACCCAGGCGGTGTTTAGTCCCATTCCTATTACCGTGGCATATGCTGCGCCCTTTATGCCCATTCCCAGCTGCATTATGAATACGTAGTCGAGTATTATATTTGTGATTGCGCCGAGAAGGTTAGTCATCATGGCTGTCTTCGGGCTGCCGTCGGATCTTATGGCGTTGTTGAGTCCAAAGCCAACTGAGTTGAAGAGGGTGCCGGCTATTATAATTGTGATGTAATCCTTTGCAAAGCCGAATGTCTCCGAGCTCGCTCCGAACATGTACAGGAGTGGGTCTATGAATATAAGTCCGGCCGCGGTGACCAGCAGTGAGACTAATATGAGCAGCATGAAAGTGTTGCCAAGGAGTTTTTCGGCCTCAGCGTGATTTTTTTCGCCCAGTCTTATCGATATGAGGGCTGCCCCACCTATGCCCACAAGCATGCCGAAGGCCATTATTATTGTCATGAAAGGCATCGAAATGCCGACACCTGATATTGCAAGAGGGCCGACGCCTTGGCCTATGAATATCCTGTCGACTATGTTGTATAGGACGTTTATGAGCATTCCAATTATTGCGGGAGTTGAGAACTTAAGGAGCAGGCTGCCGATTGGCTCTGTTCCTAGTGAAAGCTGTCGTTGCATATTTATTACCTCCAATACTAACAAAACACAAAACAATATCCGCATGAAAGCATGCGGATATCTGAAATCCGTAGTAGTCTAAACGTGATTAATATCTACAATAAAGTGTACCATATAGAGAATTCAATGAAAATACTTTGTTGAAAAAACCATAAAAAAATTACAATATGCCAAATAAATATACTGTGAGCACCGAACCCATTACAACAATAGTTGAGTTGAGGTTAAACAGAGACAGTGCTAGGGCCGCTGCAAGTCCGGCAATTGAAAGGCTAGTGCTGCCACAGGATGAGAACACGCCGGGAAAAACAAGAGCGCTCAGCATGGCAAAGGGTAGGTAGCGGAAAAAGCCTTCCCAGAATCTGCTCAGTTTAAGGTTCTTGAGCCATATCATGGGGATGGCTCGCGGCAGGTATGCTACAAGAGCCATGAGAATAACTAGAATCAGCAGATTATTCATGTTCATGCACCTCCACAGGGAATATAACGGCTCCTGCCCCAGCAGCGACAACGGCGGCTATTATAACAACCCATCCCGGAGAAAGTGATATGCTGGGCAGATAGGTGAGTGCAGTTGAAGCCAGTATTGAAATTATGCTTATGATCAGCGCTTTCCTCGATTTCTTGACAGCTGGAACAAGCAGGCTTAGAAACAATGCGTATATTGTTATGCCAAGACTGGTTGCTATTGCAGGGCTCATGTCTGATATAAAGTAGGCCCCGACTATGGTGCCTGCCGCATATGCAATGTACAGAATTGAGTTTACTCCCAGGAAGTAGGCCGGATCGACATGGCGCTCTTTTCGGGCTGTTGCAAGTATGAAAATCTCATCCCCGATGCAGTAGGATATAAGGCTGCGCAGCTTCTTGGAAGCAGAAGGTTCAATTTTCTGGGAGAGGGCAGAGGATAGCAGGAAATTTTTGGCGTTTATTATGAAGGTTGTCAGTATGATTTCAGGATACGGTGTTGCGAGTGTAAGCAGATTTACTGCTATAAACTGGCTGGTGGCTGAGAACACAAGCATGGACATCAGCACGATTATGTGATTTGGAAGGCCATATGATTTCGAAAGCAGAGCAAAGGTTATAGCTACGGGTATATAGCCAAGCGATATGGGTAGAGAATCTCTAACTCCCTCCAAGAAAACGGCATTCCTTGAGGCTTTAACTTTTTTCAATTCAAGTGTTTCTTCCATGACAAAAGCTCCTTTTCAGTCAGGTAATTTACAAAGGAAATTAATGCGATATAATGTATATATATCTCATATAACGCATTATACGCTATACCGCCTATAAATACAATATATTGTTTTGGAGGAGACTATGGAAGATATTAGGGTTATAGTTGGGAACAACCTAAAGATGATAAGGAAAGACAGGCATATGACGCTAGAGCAGCTTTCCGAGGTTACGGGAATAAGCAAGAGCATGCTGGGTGAGATTGAAAGGAGCGCCACAAATCCGACGATTTCTGTGTTGTGGAAAATCGCAACAGGCCTTAAGATTCCCTTCAGCAGCCTGATGAAAAAAGAAAGGGAGACTGTAAACCTAATAAAGAGTGATGCCATAAATCCTACGATAGAAGGCGAAGGCTACAAAATAGCATCAGTTATGGGATTCGACGAGGATAAGGGCTTTGAGATATACATGGAGGAATTCGAGCCTGGAAGCAGGGTGGAGTCCAAGGGCCACGACAAGGGCGTAGAGGAGTATATATTTGCCATAGACGGGACGCTGAGCGTGGATATCGAAGAGAAGACATATGAAATCTCGGCCGGCGACGTCATGAATTTTGCGGCCGAAGGCCCGCACACGTTTTACAACACCGGAGAAAAGACCGTAAAGGCCTTCGTCATAATCTACTATGATAAAAAATGAGGCTGTAAACCGTGACAAGGTAAGGCAAAAATAATGAAGGAGGCGCAGAGATATGAGAGAAAACTGGCAAAGCAGGAAGGGTTTCATTTTCGCCGCCGCTGGTGCCGCGATAGGCCTGGGGAACTTGTGGAGATTCCCATTTCAAGCATATAAAAACGGCGGGGGTGCATTCCTCCTCCCGTATTTGGTTGCTGTGGCCACCTGTGCGATACCGCTTATGATAATGGAGTACGCATACGGCAGAAAAATCCGCGGAGGCTCCGTAAAGGCTTTTTCGGAGCTGGGCAAGAAATACGAAGTATTTGGATGGCTGCAGGTCATGGTGCCGGTAATAGTAATGATGTATTACTGCTCAATTATAGCAGTTTCGCTGATTTTCATGGTATTCTCCCTGGGGCATGCCTTCGGCATTATTAACTGGCTGCAGGATCCGGGTCCTATTATGGGAATGGTAGTGGGAAGTGCTGACAATGCCCTTGATCTGGGGGCGGGCATGAGCATATACATTATTGGTGCAGTTGTGTTTGTCTGGCTTTCCAACTGGCTTATCGTAAAGAAAGGCATATCGGGCGGAATTGAAAAGATGTCGTCAATTTTTACGCCTATACTTCTTGTAATGATGGTGGTTTTCATGATCAACGCGGTGCGATTGAATGGGGCAGCAATTGGTCTCGAGACGCTATTCAAGCCGGATTTCTCGAAAATTATGAGTCCGGGCATCTGGGTATCGGCCTATGCACAGGTTTTCTTCTCAACAACACTGGCGGTTGGCGTTATGATAGCCTACGGTTCCTACCTGCATGAAAAGGCAGATATAGTAAACAGCTCCTTTATTACGGTACTGCTTAACTCCAGCTTTGACTTGGTGGCAGGAATACTGGTTTTCTCGACACTCGGCTATCTGGTGCAAAATATGGGCGTGGAATTCACGTCTTTTGGAACAGGAGCCGGCGTGGCATTTATCGCTTTTCCCATTGCAATATCAACAATGTCTTCGAATGCAGTGATTCAGGGACTTCTGGGATTCCTTTTCTTCTTCTGTCTGTTTGTTGCGGGAATATCTTCAAGCATTTCGATGCTGGAATCCTTTGCGACGGCCGCAATGGATAAATTTGAAATATCCAGGGAAAAACTGATAGGCATACTATCGCTGATTGGTTTTGCAGGTTCTGCGTGTTTTGCAAGCTACGCGGGCTTCAATTATATACTCGACATTGTTGACTCCTATGTGGGAAACATAATAATAGCGGGACTGGGCCTCGTAGAGGTTGTCCTTATCAGCTATATATACGGCACGGAAAAGCTCAGGGAAGAAGCCAACAAGTATTCTGACTTCAGAGTCGGAATATGGTGGGATTACCTGCTCAAATACTTTACTCCGCTGCTGCTTGGAGCAGTAGTGGTGACAAACATATTCAATATTTTCACCGGCCTTTTTAAGCAGGAATCAATCGGAGTCATCTCAAACATAATATTTGGATGGGGAGCAGTAGCAGTCATGATAGGGGCTTCATTAGTATTGCGCAATAAAAAATGGGCTGTTAAGGAGGATGATTAGCTATGGATGGCAGTGCTGTTTTAATGATGGTAATAGGCTGCGGAGCTGTTTGGGGCGGTGCCTTGATAGCCATAATAATCGCTCTTCGGGTTGACAAAAAAGCAGGCAATTAAGTATTATCTGGCCAAAAAGAGACGTGATATATCGACAAAAGCCAGGAAAGCATGCGGTTTATGCTTTTCTGGCTTTTGTTATTTAAGCGAGAAATCACTATGTCCTTTACAAATCACTCTCGTTAATTACTTCAATTCCGTTTTTCATGAGCAGTTCCGCCGTCAGGCCATTTCCTTCTATTAATCTTCCTGAAAATGTCCCATCATATATGAGCCCGCAGCCGCAGGAAGGGCTTTTTGACTTTAATATTGCTTTCGTAGCACCGATTATCCTGGCTATTTCCAGAGTCTTTTCTGCCCCTGCGGCAAACTCCCTGGTGAAGTCCTGGCCTTCACTGCTGACGACTCTTTGCTCACCACTTTCATTTCTTATGATTTCGCAACATGTTCTTGGAACGGGCAATCCACCAAGCAGCTCGGGACATACAGGCATAGCATTTCCCTGCTTTACCAATTCAATCACATATTGATTCTCGCTGCTTTTACCGTCGTATCTGCAGCTTATCCCAGCCAGGCATGAACTAATAATATACATATGTTATCTTCTCCTTTATCTAAATAACAAAAAACGAAACGGCTATCTCAACAGACAAAGCCATATTGTCTTTTACAGCCATGACTATGGCAGTGCTGTGCTCTGCGGCGTTTCCTATTATGGGTATAGGGCTATCAGGATGGTCGCGCCAATGAGGACAATATAGATTTTTTGAGAGACCACTTGGCTTCACGAACATTATACCTTCAAAAGTGTCGATTAGCCATTAAATTCCATGGCGGTTTCTAGCTGTTTTCAATATTTCTGCTTGTTCCAATCATTTAATCTATTCATGCAAACTATTCATATTCGCATATCTAAATATATCAAGTTAATTACAAGATCTATATGGGTATAATAAAAATCCTTTATATAACGCTGCTATTTTTATAATGAAACGAGGTATGTAAATATGAATGATGTGATTACCATGAGTACTAATTATGCAAATTTCGCTGGAATCCTGGCCGGATTTGCTTTCAGTGGTATATACTTACTGATAGAGTATGAAAAAAAGGAGTCAGCAGAGGTAATCAGCATACTCCTGGTTGGATTTTTTGGACTTATACTGTCGTCATTTCTTTTTTCCAATATCACTAAAATGGCATTTGAAGAAGGGAACATAATCCAAATAAAACAGGTGGGTTTTTCTGTGATTATAGCGAGTATTGTTTTCGCATTGTCAATTATGGAAATGTTTCTTAGCTTGGTTTTTATATTTATACTTTACAAAATGCCAAAACAGGTCATTAATCTGGGCAAAATTATATACTACGAGGTTTCCTTTATTGTAATATTGTTTATCATTACAACCATTCCTCAATTATACACTGACGAAAAAATCATGGCATCCTTAACTCGGGACTTATTTCTGACGGTACTATTTTCTGCCTTAATCACATTCGTTTTAAGCAAAATAGTTATGAAGCAGCTGGATATAATATTTGAAAAATATTTCATACAAATTATAACAGTTGACACTATATTAATGTTGATTCTAGCGGCAATTTATAGGTCGGATATGTATCTCAGAGAAGTTCCTTACATTTTCGCGCATATCATAGTCTCTATATTTACTATTAATGTTATGATAAACAACTTCAGCATAAACCATGAACACAGGATGATGATACTGAAAGATATGCAGAAAGACGATCAGCAGGATACTCCTTAAACCACGAAACCCGCATCACTTATAGCGATGTGGGTTTTTCATACTCAATATTTTTTAGTATGAAATTAAAAGCCGGCGAGAAAATAAACCGATTGGGTATAAATATTTTGTGGAATCTTTGTAGAAAAGTGAAGCATCCAGAAGTTTGGCGGAGGAGTTTTTATGGGAAAAGGGATACTTTTCAAAAAGGCTGTAAAGGACATGCGCCAGTGGATGTCCCAGTTCGCCTCAATATGCCTGATGGCGGCCCTTTCAGTGAGCGTGGTAATGGGGCTGGACAGCCTGTGGAAGACTATAGACGAGCGCTCAAGTGAGCTGTATGAGAGCACCAACCTGTCTGACATCTGGGTCTCCGTTGTAAACCCTACGGAAATGGACATGTGGAGAATAAGGAATATCCAAGGAGTGGAGAAGGCTGAAAAAAGGCTGGCTGTAAACTCCACCGCGAATATAAATGGAAAGCCCACTCTGCTTGTATACACAGCCTCGGATAAAAACACTCTGGACAAGCCGTATATAATAGAAGGACTATTAGAGGGCTCAAGCGGAGCCATACTCGACGAGACCTTCGCAAGGAGCCACGGCCTGAAACCTGGGGACAAGTTGGAGCTGGAGTTCAACGACAGAAAAATAAGCTTGCGTGTAAAGGCTCTGGCGCTAAGCGGCGAGCACGTATTTTCAGTAAAAGACACGACGTCAATAATGCCTGACCCTGAAAAATACGGGTTCGTCATAGTGGACGAAGACAAGGTCAAAAGCGCATACGGGGGCAGAAAGCTCTATAACCAAATCTGCATAAGGCTAGCAGAGGGAGCAAACGAAGGTGAAATCATAGAAAAAATCGACGCGGCCCTGGGTGACGATATGCTGGGAGTAATTACAAGAAAGGACAACCGGAGCGTAAGCCACGTTGCCAGCGAAATTAAGCAGTTCAAGGTTATATCGGGCGTATTCCCCATAATGTTTTTCCTTGTGACGGCGCTTGTTACGCTGAGCACCATGTCAAGGCTGGTGGAGGAGCAGAGAGAGCAAATAGGAATACTCAAGGCTCTTGGATATAGCAAAAGTATAGTAGTATTCCATTACACCTCGTACGGGGTGTTGGCGGGGCTGCTGGGGGCGGCGTTGGGAGCCGCAGTGGGGCCCATACTAATTGGCAGAACTCTCATAGACCAGATGAAATTTTTGCTTGTGCTGAGCGATTACAGAATGAGCATAAATGTGAGCAACCTCATACTTAGCACATTGCTTATAGTGCTGTGCACAGGAGGAGTATCCTGCTACACCTGCCTTAGAAGACTGGAGGAGACTCCGGCGGCGCTCCTGCGCGACAGGCTCCCGAGAAAGGGAAACCGGATTTTCATTGAAAGCATAAAGGTTTTATGGGGAGCGATGAGCAGCAAGCGAAGGCTTATAGCGCGCAACACTTCCAGAAATAAATGGAGGATGCTAATGAGTGTTGTCGGAATTGCGGGCTGTACAGGTCTTGTAATAGGCTCGTTCAGCCTAAACGACATGATGCTGGGCGTGTCCAGGCTTACCTACGTAGATTTTCCGTGTAATGTGATATCTGTAGATGTAAAGGAAGGCGACGAGGTCGGCCGAGGTGACCTCCTGGCGGCTCTCGACATGACTGAGTACAATGAGACGGTGAAAAAGCTTCGGGAGCAGGTCGAATCCGGCAAGGCCGCCCTCAGTGATGCAATAGAGGATCCGTCCGCTCTTGAAGCCGACATAGCCAGGCTGAAGAAGGACTTGAGCAAAAAAACAGCCGAATACAATAGTGGAGAAAAGGCCGAGCTTAAGCTTCTCGAAAGCTCGCTGGAGCGGGCTGAAAAGGAGCTCTCGGACGCAAAGGAGGACCTGGAATTGAACAGGAAGCTCCATGAAGAGGGAGCCATAGCAACGGAGGAGCTTGACGGTTTTGTTGATGCGGTTGAGGAGAAGGAAAAGCTCAGAAGCGACATAATCGACAATATGAGCATGACAAAGCGGCTCCTAAAGGAGGAGCTAGATGAGCTATCCACTGAGCTTCAATACAAGCAGGTCCAGTTGGACGAGACGAGGGAGAGCAACAGCGCAAGCCTTGAAAGGCTAAGCAGCAGGCTGGCCATATACGAATCAGACCTGGTAATAATGCAAAACAAAGCCAATAAGCCATATGTATCCGGAGGAAGCCTGGTATGCAGCCTTGAGCGCGGCATAGTGCAAAGCATAAGCATAATCAACGGCAGCAGCCTGGGACAACAAAATGGAAATCACAAGGCGATGGAGCTTATAGATGCGGATACCATCGTTGTTATTGCAGAGGTGCCTGAGGAATTCGCAGGGGAGATAGACAGCAGTGCAGATGTTAAAATCATGCCTGTGGCCAAGAAAAATTTGATCATAAAGGGGCGTGTTAGCCAATTGCCCGGCTCCGCCATAGAAAAAGACGGAGAGCGCATAGTGAGGGTAGAGGTGATCCCCAGCGAGAAATCGGAGTTTCTAAAGCCCGGCTACACAGCCGATGTTGTTTTTGAAAGAAAAAAATGATCATTCGGATTCAAGCTGCATATTTAAATCCGATGGAACGCTTCAAGTCAGACGGTCTGTTGTAAGCTTTTTGGAAAAGGTATAGAATATTAATTGTTAAACTAATGTAAACGGGAGTGAAAAGCTTGGAAAAGACTCTTGCTATAATAAGCAGCAACCAAAGCGAGGCGGAATACCAGAAGAAGCAGATTAAAAGCCTTTTCGGCGACAAAATAGAAGTAAGACTTTATCCAATAGAATGGGAAGGTGCTGGCTCCGGCATATATGAGGACCTCATACTGCTGCCCTCGTACGAGTGCTTTCACAATTTAAGAAGCAGGATAATAGGATCTGGAGAGGTTGTAATAGCACACAGGACGATAACAAAATCGGCGCTTGAAAAGCTCATGGTGCTCCCCGAGGGGACAAGGGCTCTGCTTGTAGATGAAACGCCCGGCCTCGCCATGGAGACGTCGGCGCTTGTATATCAGCTTGGGGTAAAGCACATTGAGCTTGTACCCTGCTTAAGTTATGCGCAGGAAATGCAGCAGATGCAAGATTTCGATACCATAGTTTTAATTGGCGAGAGGGAGAATCCCCATCCTCTTGCAAGGAGCGTTGTAGACCTTGGGTTTGGATTATTAGACATAAGTACAATACTCGACATAGCCTTCAAGCTAGATCTTGACTATGTAATACAGAGGCAGAACGTTATAAAGAGCTTCAAGGAGATAGTCACAGTAAACGTCGGGCTTTTTAACATAATAGGCAGGTTCAACAGATTTGAGGCGCAGCTTGATATACTTCTGCAGGTGCTCGACGACGGGATAGTGGCAGTGGATGCTGAAGGGATAGTCTACTCATGCAACGAAGGAGCCGAGAAAATAATAGGAATGAATAGAAGTGAAATGGTAGGCAGCGAATGGATGGCCCTGATGCCAGAGATACCTTTCTACAAGGCTCTCAAGGATAAGGAAAGCATATCGGAGAAGATAATAAGCATGCACGGCTATGACGTTGTGGCTGCAGTGGATCCCATAATACACTCCAACAAGCTCTATGGAGCAGTTGCCAGGATAAAGCGCTTTTCGGACATTGAAAGGAAACAGCACAAGCTCAGAAGTCAGCTTATTTCAAAAGGACATAGGGCCAAATACGGCTTTTACAATATATTCGGCAATAGTCCGCTGATAATGCAGTGCAAGGACATAGCCAGGAGAATGGCAAAGTCTAGTTCGTCCGTGCTCATAACAGGCGAGAGCGGAACTGGCAAGGAGCTTTTCGCCCAAGCAATACACAATTCCTCGGAGCGGAGGGACTATCAGTTTGTGGCCGTAAACTGCGGAGCTATCCCGGAAAGCCTGCTCGAGAGCGAGCTTTTCGGATACGAGGAAGGCGCCTTCACGGGGGCTAGAAAGGGCGGAAAGACGGGACTTTTCGAGCTGGCCCACAAGGGCACTCTTTTTCTCGACGAAATAGGAGAAATGCCTATAAACCTGCAGGCCAGACTTTTGCGTGTCCTACAGGAAAGGCAGGTAATGCGCATTGGCGGAGACCGGGTCATAGACGTGGATGTGAGAATAATAGCAGCCACAAACAGGAACCTGATAGAGCTTGTAAGGGAGGGGAGTTTCAGGCAGGACCTTTACTTCAGACTTAACGTGCTGCCGCTCAGGATACCTGCGCTCAGGGAAAGACGCGAGGATATACCGGAGCTGATTGAAAGCTTTAAGCTCGAGTTTGAAAGCGGTTTTAATCTCAGCGATGCCGCCATGGAAATGCTCATGGCCCACACGTGGGAGGGCAATATACGAGAGCTGAGAAATTACGTTGAATACTTTACAAATCTGGACAAGAAGCTTATAGAAGTCCAGGATCTGCCGTTTGTGCAGGAAGTGCAGCCCAGGCTTACGACGCTCAGCGGCATTGAAAAAGACATGCTCAGGGCCTTTGAGGAAGAGGCGAGAGGGAAAATGGGAGACTACAGGTTCATACTTTCAAAGCTGCTGGAAGCTCAAAGGCATGGCGAGAAAATGGGCAGGAGGAGCCTGAGCAGGCTTGCGGAATCCTCGGGAAGGCACTTGAGTGAGCAGGAGATACGAGGAATGCTCCTTGAACTTGAAAAGTTCGGAATGGCTGAAGTATCAAAGGGGAGAGCCGGAACAGCCATAACCGAATTCGGGATAAAGGTGCTTGAGGAGATTCGGTAAATAGAATAAAGGGCGAAATAGGGTTGAATGGTATACCATTCAACCCTTTATTTGTGTTTTGGGCGCTCATTTTGCAAGTGCATGCAAACGATTTCATTGTATATGAAGTGGAACAATATGAATATTGAGAATACAATATTGGTTCGGCGTTAATGGGATAAAGGCATATTGGTGGTTTTTTGAAATACAATGCATATTTTTTTATACATTTTTAGCGCTGCTGCAAAAGTTGGCATGAAAGTTGCTTATATATTTGGCATAGGGTATAAGTACAACATATCCGGCAATTACATAAGCCGAATTTGCCGGTGTAACCGGGCACGTATTGTCGTGTTCTGGATGAAAGCAGGGTTTTACAACAAAAGGAGGAAATAAGGTTATGATTAAGACTCTTGAAGGACTGCTCGAGAGGGTTAAGTCGCTTCCAAAAATGAAGCTTGCTGTTGCAGCCGCAGAGGACAGGGAGGTTCTGCATGCAGTATTCGATGCCAAGGAGGCTGGAATCATAACTCCTGTTCTTGTGGGAGATGTCGAGAAAATAGAAAAGATAGCTGCCGAGCTGGGCTTTAGCCTTGAAGGCGTAGAGGTATTAAGAGGAAACGACCTTGCAGACTCTGCAATGAAGGCTGTAAAGCTGGTTTCTCAGGGACAGGCGGATTTTGTCATGAAGGGACTGCTCGACACGTCGATACTCCTAAAGGCGGTGCTCGACAAGGAATATGGTCTTAGAACAGACAGTCTTCTAAGCCACGTAATGGTATATGAGCCGAAGATGTACCATAAACTGCTCTTTATTACGGATGGCGGAATGAATATAGCGCCAGAGCTTGATGCAAAAGTGAAGATACTAAAAAATGCCGTGAAGGCTGCAAAAGCGTTCGAGCTGGAGCAGGTGAAGGCTGCGTGCATAGCTGCAAAAGAAAAGGTTAGCGACAAGATGCCGTCAACTGTGGATGCCGATGCAATAGCCAAGCTGGCGGCCGGCGGAGAATTTGGAGAAGGCGTAATAGTCGAGGGGCCGCTCGCGTTCGACCTTGCAATTTCAAAAGAGGCGGCGCAGATCAAGAAGTTCGAAAGCCAGGTTGCCGGTGATGCCGACATACTCCTGGTGCCTACTATAGAGGTTGGAAATGCTGTGGGTAAGGCGCTTACCTACCTTGCAGATGCCAAGTCTGCAGGCATAATAATGGGAGCTAAAGCTCCGGTTGTGCTTGTGTCAAGGGCTGATTCACACGAATCGAAACTTTATTCGATAGCGCTGGGCGCCATAATAGCAAACAGGTAAATATTATTTTGAAGAAGACGACAAAGATAACCCTAAGGAGGATAAAGTAGATGAAAAAACTGCTTACTGGTAACGAAGCAATAGCAAGAGGTTTCTACGAAGCTGGCGGACACGTTGCAGCGGCATATCCGGGAACACCATCGACTGAGATACTTGAAAATATGGAGCAGTACAAGGAAGATGTATATTGCGAATGGTCTCCAAATGAAAAGGTTGCCATGGAGGTTGCCATAGGAGCTTCGATGGCAGGCGCTAGAAGCCTTGCGGCCATGAAGCACGTTGGACTCAACGTTGCTGCCGACCCTATAATGACTTATGCATACCTTGGGGTAAACGGGGGCTTTGTGTTCATTTCTGCTGATGATCCGGGAATGCACTCTTCTCAAAACGAGCAGGACAACAGATATTTTGCCAAGTTCGGAAAGATGGCAATGGTTGAACCTACCGACTCTCAGGAGGCAAAGGACTACGTTAAGGAGGCTCTGAGGGTTTCTGAGGAGTATGACGTACCGGTGCTTTTCAGGGTTACAACGAGGGTATGCCATTCAAAGACCCTAGTTGAGCTCGGGGAGAGAACTGAGGTGGCCAAGAAGCCTTACGTCAAGAATGTGGGCAAGTTCCTGGCGGCTCCAGCGCATGCAAAGGTTCTCCACGTTACTCTTGAAGAAAGGCTTGCAAAGCTCGAGGAGTACAGCAACAACTCTCCGCTTAACACTGTCGAGTGGAACGACAAGAAGATAGGCATAATAACTTCGGGAATATCTTACCAGTATGCTAAGGAAGTATTCGGCGATTCGGCGTCATATCTCAAGATAGGTTTCACTAACCCTCTTCCTTTCGGGATGATAGAGGACTTTGCAAAAGAGGTTGAAACTCTTTATGTTATAGAGGAACTTGAGCCATACATGGAAGAACAGATCAAAGCCAGAGGAATCAAGTGCACAGGCAAGGAGCTTATACCTAACGTGGGAGAGCTCAATCCGGACATAATAGCAAAGGCTCTGCTCGGCAAAGAAATCAAAACAATAGAGGGACTGGATGCTCTTGACGATGCAATTATAAAAAGGCCTCCGACTCTATGCGCAGGCTGTCCTCACAGAGGTCTGTTCTACTCGCTTTCAAAGATAAAGAACGTAATGGTAACGGGCGACATCGGCTGCTACACGCTTGGATTCACTCAGCCGCTTAACTCGATGGACACCTGCGTTTGCATGGGCGGGTCTATATCGACAGGTCACGGAGCAGCCAAGGCCTTCAAATTGGCGGGCGAAGACAAGAAGGTGGTTTCTGTAATAGGAGACTCTACATTCTTCCACACAGGCATGAACTCGCTTGTGGACGTTGTATACAACAAAGGCAACACTGTGACTGTAATACTCGACAACAGGATAACGGGCATGACTGGACATCAGGAAAATCCTGGAACAGGCTACACTCTTATGGGAGACAAGACAATAGCCATAGACATACCAAATCTTGTTAAAGCTCTTGGCGTTGAAGATATACAGGTTGTAAACCCCCTCAATCTCAAGGAGACTGATGCAGCTCTCAAAAAGGCGCTTGAATTCGACGGTCCTTCGGTAGTCATAACAAGATGGCCTTGCGTGCTCAAGAAGTTCTCTCAGGAGGACAAGACTGAGTTTGGCTGCGAGCTCAAGAAGTTCAAGGTTAACGAGGACAAGTGCAAATCTTGCAAGCTTTGCCTCAAGTCGGGCTGCCCGGCGCTGTCTTTCGACAAGTTTGCAAAGATTGACCCGGATATGTGCGTGGGATGCTCGGTTTGTGCTCAGGTTTGTCCGTTTGAAGCTATAGAAAGGGTAGGTGAATAATATGTCAAATGTTAAAAGTGTTCTGCTTGTAGGAGTCGGAGGACAGGGTATAATACTTGCTTCACAGATACTTTCAAGCGGTCTTATAGAGGCTGGCTTCGATGTTAAGATGTCAGAGGTTCACGGTATGGCCCAAAGGGGAGGAAGCGTTACTACTCAGGTAAGGTACGGCGACAAGGTGGACTCTCCTATAATAGGAAAAGGATCTGCTGATGTAATGGTTGCTTTCGAAAAGGTAGAGGCTGTAAGGTGGCTTGAGTATCTAAAGCCGGGCGGGGCTCTTGTTGTAAACAACTACGAGATACCTTCGGCAACTGTAATATCGGGAGCAGAGGTTTATCCTGAAGGAGTTATGGAAAAACTAGAGGCTGCAGTAGATAATATATATGTAATAGACGCCGCGAAAGAGGCCATGGAGCTTGGAAACATAAAAGCTCAAAACATAGTTCTTCTTGGCGGGCTGATAAAAGCCATGGGCGTTGAAGGCGTAGACTGGAACAAGATGGTGGAGCAGAATGTGAAGCCAAGGTTCGTCGAGCTGAATCTCAAGGCTATAAACAAGGGAATGGATCTGGTGGCTTCGGAAGTTAAGGAAGAAGTCAGCATATAGAAATACAGTGAATTAGCGGCCATTGTAAACCATCAATTGAGTAAGCCTGGCCAGCCGCAGTCGTATGTGGCTGCACCGGGCTTACTCAAAGGTTTAATAACTGGGTCGGATAGAAATTTAGCTATTAAAATCCCTGGTCCTTTTACCACTACCTCTAAGGATCAGGGATTCTTTTGCAAATGGCGAAAGACAGTGATATAATGATTAGATGATTTTTTAACAATATTTAAGGAGGCGTATTTTGAAAAAAGGTGATTTAATATGGGCTGGGGTGCTTGCGGCAGTAGTGGCATTCCTTGTAACACCATCAACACATGAGGTTTTCATTGAATTTACAGGTTCTCACCCCTTCATAAGCGGATTCATCAAATTCTTCATACTAGCAACAATGGGCGAGCTTCTGGCAATAAGGATAGCAACCGGTGATTGGAGCATACCTCACGGCATACTGCCAAGGGCTGCAATATGGGGTTTCCTTGGCATGGCAATAGTGCTTGTGTTCGATGTGTTTGCAACTGGCGTAAAGGGAGCGCTTGAAAAGGGGCTTCTGCCGGGCGGAGACTCCAAATTCCTGTTCGCCTTCTTTGTCAGTTCGCTTATGAATCTGACGTTCGCACCGACAATGATGGCTTTCCACAGGGTTACAGACACCTACATCGACCTTAAGCATGAAAAAGGCGGAGCTGTTTCGCTTGGAGATGTAGTCAAAAGAATAGACTGGAACGGATTCATATCTTTCGTGCTTGTAAAGACGGTTCCGCTGTTTTGGATACCGGCGCACACCATAACCTTCATGCTGCCGCCGGAATACAGAGTGCTTATGGCTGCAATGCTTTCAATAGCGCTCGGCGGTATATTGGCCTTCGCTAAAAAATCGGCTCAAAAGGCAGCTTAAGTTTAATATTAATAATTCAACCGCAGGTCCTGCAGAGCTCAATTCGCAGAACCTGCGGTTTTTGTTAGATTATAAACGAGTGTATTCTGCCGCAGTATGGGGTAATATAGACTTATAATATGCAAAAACGGAGGTATTTAAAAATGAAAGTATTTGCTAGGAAAACTGTTTTGATGGTATCTTTGGCGCTATTGACGCTCGTGTTGTCTGTTGGCTGCATGAATCCGGAGCCGGAAAAGCCTGCTGGCAATCAGTCTGAAAAAAACAAAAAATTTATAGAAGCCTCGAAAGAGCTTAGAGATATAAATGAGTTGACGCTGCTTGACGAATATGAAATAGACCTCGAAGGCGACGGGCAGATGGAGAACGTTCAGATGTACACGGCTGCGCAGAAGGATCCGAGCGGCAACATAATGTGGGATGACGGGCAAAACTGGCTTCTTACAGTAAGAGGAGAAGACAGGGAATATGTCCTTTTTGAAGGCTACGTGCAGCTGGGCGAAATAAAATATTGGGCGTACACAGCTGGAAGCGATTCGAAGCTCCATATAACAACACTTCAGCCGGGCTCGGCGAGCCTCCAGCTCATGGATTTTGAGTATGACTCGGATAAGGACGGCTTTGAAGGAACCGAAATTTTCAATCCGGAAAATGTGAATCTGATGCATTCTTCTGTGAATGTGGAGTAGAAGGCCATATTTAAATACAATTTGAAGGCGAACTGGAAAAATTCAAACTCTTTTGGTATAATTTAAGTATACCTGTTTTTTTGAATGCCAAGCCTAGCGCACTTTAAAGTGCATGCCTTTCAAGTCCGGATATCGCAGATGAACGCTTGGCTTTGAGCCTCGCCTTAAATTATGAAAGGGGCTGCAGCGTTTGAATAAAAAAATAATATGGATTATTATGCCTCTGCTCCTGCTGATGGGAGATATATTTTATGAAGTCCATTTTGTTGCATTAAACAGCATAGAATTCGAAAGTGAAAAGCTCAAAGCTGGTAAAAAATTAAAAATAGTCCAGATATCAGACTACCACAATGCCAATGCAAACGAGCAGGTGCTTGAGAACGTGGAAAGGATTAAGCCGGATGCGGTTGCCATAACAGGAGACGTTGTAGACCGAGAGACTGACGACTACGAGAGGATATTTGCGCTTGCAGAGGGTCTTGCAAATGTTTGTGAAAGAGTCTATTTCGTAAGCGGCAACCACGAATGGGCCAACGATATGGGAACCAGAAGGCTCGAAGCTGAGCTCGAGTCGCGCGGAGTCAGAGTTTTAAACAACAGAAATGATATAATGAGCATTGAAAATATGGATATATACATCTGCGGTGTGGATGACTACGATACAAGGCACAGCGATGCTGACGAGGCTTTTGACGGCTTTGATGAAACAAGCTATACAATACTGCTCTCACATTCGCCGAATATAATCAAAGAGGGCAAAAACCTAAAGAGTGATCTTATACTCAGCGGCCATACACATGGAGGTCAGGTCAGGCTGCCTTTTGTAGGAGCTGTTGTGGCTCCGAACCAAGGCCTGTTTCCAAAGTATCAAAAAGGAATTTACGAACTTGAAGGCGCCAGATATCTCTACATAGACAGCGGAGTCGGCGTGAGCAGGCTTCCTGTGAGATTCATGAACAGAAGCCAGATGACGCTTATAGAGATAAACGGAAAAGGATAATGTGTGATATTTATATGCATCATAAATTATGTCTAATCACAACACATGATGAAAGGCGGAAAAAAACAATGGAAAACATTTTCAAGAGAAGAAGCGTAAGAGAGTTTGTAGACAGGGAAGTTGAAGAAGATAAGGTTGAAACCCTGCTTAGAGCTGCAATGCAGGCGCCTTCTGCAGGCAATGAGCAGCCGTGGGAGTTCATAGTAGTAAGGGACAAGAAGGTGCTCGACGAAATTTCGGGGATGGACGAATATTCAGAGATGCTGAAGGATGCGTCATGCGCCGTGGTGTTCCTAACTGACATGCAGAAGCTGTTTTTCCCCGACAACTGGCAGCAGGATATGGCGGCAGCGGTACAGAATATGCTTTTGGAAGCCACTCACCAGGGGCTTGGAGCCGTTTGGGTTGGCGTTGCTCCAGTGGAAGAAAGAATGGAGTTCATAATAGATTATTTCAACCTTCCGGAGAATATAATGCCTTTTGCCGTAGTGCCTGTGGGATATCCAGAGGGTGAGGGAAACCGGTTTGTGGACAGATTTGATTCAAGCAGGATTCATTACAACAAGTGGTAGAGTATTTCGAGACGGTCTTGGCCGTCTTTTTTTATTATGTAAAAATATGTATAATTGCAACTGATATAGATGTGATATAATTATATAAAGACAATTCTAATGCTGCTGATAATATGGAGATGATAGATATATGAAGATGTGTTCAAAATGTAAAAAAAACATAGCAGTTGTGTTTACCCAGAAGCTCAAGGATGGAAAGCCTGTGCTTGAGGGCTACTGCATGAGCTGCGCTCAGGAGATGGGCATATCAGTCATGGACGAGCTCATGAAGCAGTCGGGGATGACTCCTGAGGACATGGACAACCTCTCAAAGCAGATGGGGGAGATGTTCGAGAACATGGACATGGACTCAACCGACCCTGACGAGGCGATAATGAAAATGATGAACGGTTCCTTCCCGGATTCTGAGGAAGATGAGAACGATGAGGAAGAAGAGTCGTTTGCGGGCGCCCAGGCTGCTGAAGATGAAAAGGAGCAGAAAAACTCCAAGAAAAAACTTAAATACCTTGAAAAATTCGGCACAAACCTTACAGACAAGGCTAAGGAAGGGCTTGTCGACAGAGTGATAGGAAGGGAAGCTGAAATCAACAGGGTCATACAGATACTCAACAGAAGAAACAAGAACAACCCCGTGCTCATAGGCGAGGCGGGAGTGGGAAAGACGGCCATAGCAGAAGGTCTGGCTGTGAGGATAGCGCAGAAAAAGGTTCCCTCAAGGCTCCTAAACGCCCAGGTGTACCTGCTTGACTTGACTGCCATAGTCGCGGGCACGCAGTTTAGAGGCCAGTTCGAGGGCAGGATGAAGGAGATAATAAAGGAAGCCAGCCAGAGCAGGAACATAATCCTCGTGATAGACGAGATACACAACATAGTTGGCGCAGGAGAGGTCCAGGGGGGCGTGATGAACGCGGCCAATATACTAAAGCCCGCGCTTGCCAAGGGTGAAGTCCACATAATCGGAGCGACGACCATAGACGAGTACAGAAAACACATCGAAAAGGACTCAGCGCTCGAGAGGCGTTTCCAGCCTGTGATGGTGGACGAGCCTTCGGTGGAGGATACCATAGAAATACTAAAGGGAGTAAGGGACTACTATGAAAAGTTCCACAGCGTGATAATACCTGACGAGGTGGTTGAGGCTGCCGCAAAGCTTTCGGAAAGATACATCACAGACAGGTATCTTCCTGACAAGGCAATAGACGTAATAGATGAGGCCGGCTCTATGGTCAACCTCAAAAACAACCTTCAAAAGGAGCTGGACAAGCTAAAGCGCGAGCTTGCCGAGGTGCAGCGCAAGAAGGAAGAAGCGGCAGTCAAGGACGACTATGAGACTGCTGCGAAATTCAAAATGGAAGAGATTGAGCTGCAGGAAAAAATTGACGGGATTCAATCGGACACTGCTGCCTTCCAGGTGACGGTAGAGGATGTGGCGCATGTTATTGAGTCTTGGACAAAGATTCCTGTTAAGAAGATAACTAAAGAAGAGTCGATGAAGCTCCTCGAACTCGAGGAGAGCCTCTCGAGGAGAGTCATAGGGCAGTCCAAGGCAATAAGCCTAGTTTCGAAGGCCATAAGGCGAAACAGGTCGGGCTTTAGGAAGAAGAAAAAACCGGCATCCTTTATTTTCGTGGGACCTACAGGTGTGGGAAAAACCGAGCTTGTAAGGGCGCTATCGAGCGAGCTCTTCGGAAGCGAGGATGCCATGATAAGGCTTGATATGTCCGAGTACATGGAAAAGCACACCGTATCCAAGCTCATTGGAGCGCCTCCGGGGTACATCGGCTATGACCAGGGTGGACAGCTGACTGAAAAGGTCAGGAGAAAGCCCTACTCGGTCATACTCCTTGACGAGATAGAAAAGGCGCACCCTGACGTGTTTAACATGCTGCTGCAGATACTCGAGGACGGAAGGCTGACAGACAGCCAGGGCAGGACAGTATTCTTCGAAAATACAGTTATAGCAATGACGTCCAACGCTGGCACTGATACAAAGTCGCTTGGCATAGGCTTTGGGCACGACGGCTACGATGCCCTCGAGGAAAAGGTACACAACGCTCTGAGGGAAACCTTCAGGCCTGAATTCCTGAACAGGGTTGACGAGGTAGTCGTATTCAACTCGCTAACCAGAGAGCAGCTGCGAAGGATAGTTGATCTGATGCTGTCGGAGGTTAAGGAAGAGGCAAGCGAGAAGGGCATAACCATAAGCGTTTCGGATGATGCCAAGGATTTCATGCTGGAGAAGGGCTACAGCGACAAATACGGTGCAAGACCTCTTAGAAGGACTATACAAAGCTATATAGAAGACGACATAGCGGAAAAATACCTCAAGGGGCTAATCAAGGACGGCTCGAGAGTCAGTGTGGAGCTTGAGGATGGAAAAATTGTCATAAAGGAAATTTAATAGCCAAAAGGCGGGGGATCCCCGCCTTTTTCTATTCAAGCTATTATTGAGTTTTGCTGTGACTGATTTGAATATTATACGGGTATGTTTCAGATTTTGTGTAAACTCTAAAAACTGATGCAGTTTTATTGTATAAGTTAAGGGATAGGTGCTTAAAACAAGCATCTGTCCCTTAAATG
>Ga0302237_1000562_pt1 | contig 32377 bp, 60 predicted proteins | sample AAG_UR_Ala_MG_FD_193530 | JGI IMG/M metagenome (GOLD analysis project Ga0302237, IMG submission 193530) | Enriched activated sludge microbial communities from anaerobic digester in WTTP, New Holstein, Wisconsin, United States - AAG_UR_Ala | ecosystem: Engineered > Bioreactor > Anaerobic >... | reverse complement strand
CTCATCACGAAATGCAAAACTATATGGATAAGGACTTGAATTTTTATGTTTGGTTTAGCTGGGATTTGAAAAACATTTATGCTAAAGAAGAGTTATCAACAGAAGCTATGGAGTTTTTTAAATAAACCTTGAAGGCGATGTGATGTTAATGGCAAAAAAAGAATTTGACGAAATACACGAAAAGATAGATAAGATTCTTGAATTAACTAATTCTACTAATATTCGTTTATCTGTTGTTGAAACTAAATTGAATTATACTTCTACTGCTGTTGATGAACAAAAAGAAAGTTTAAAAAATTTTGTAGCAGAAACTGTTTGCCAAAGAAAAGAATGTGCTGCTAAATTCAAAGAGATTGATTCTTCTATTAATAAAGGTCAAGGCGCTGTTTTGGTGGTTGGTTTTATAGGGACTGTGATAGGAATAATAGTTGGTATTTGGAGTTTTATATCAGGTTTTTTTAAATGAGTATTAAATTAGTTTTTAGGGTTGTTTGCATTATTATAGGCATTATAGTTATTCTTGTATCAATAACTGCGAGGTGATATGATGTCAAGAACAAAAACAAGATTTAGTATGAAGGGTTGGAATGTAAAAGAATTCCTTCTCGGAAATAAAGAATTCGTTAAGTTAGTAATTGCTGGTGCAATAATGGTTTTGGGGCCTTTATCTCCTGAACTTAATATAATTGCTGGAGCATTAGGTAAAGCAGTTTTAGATGTGATTGATTATTGGCAATCAGCTTAAAATTATTAAATGGAATAGGATTAATTCCTATTCCTTTAATACTTTTTTTGATTCTTCAAAAATTAGTGTTATAAAAAGTTTTCCGTTAGGAGCAAATGATTGTTTCATATCTTTAAAAACTCCTTTTTCTTTTGATATTATAGAATTTATTTGTTCTTCTACATTATCGGCACCATTTCTAACATCAAGTACAGGGCATTTTATATAGACCATTTATTTCAACTCCTTTATTAATTGATTTATTCTTTCTGGTTTTAACATTTTATCAACCGCATCTTTAACTTCTTTTTCAAATAAAGCTCTTATATCTCTACTTGATTTTGTTGCTAAAATTGTTCCTGGTATTAAAACTTCAGACCTTACTGAATCATTTGTTGCTTTATTGTAAAATGATATAGTTATTACTTTATCTCTTTCTTCCATAAAACCACCTCAAGGTTATAACAATAATTTATAATTTTCTTTTATAATTTTATTAGATATCTCTTTCTTTTCATTTAACATGGTAATGATTTTTTCTTCAATTGTATTTTTAGTAATTAAATAATAAATAAATACGGTTTTTGTTTGTCCATTTCTATGAGCCCTTGAAATTGCTTGATATTCAACTGCTGGATTAAATGGTCTATTCATAAAAATAATATTGTTTGCTTCTGTTAAATTTAAACCATAACTTCCAGTTTTCATCTGGCATAATAAAATTCTACTTTCTTTATTGGTTTTAAATTCTTTTAATTCTTCTGCTTTGTCACTACCCCCATAAAGTAAATTATGTCCTATTCCTTCTTTTTCTAATCTTTTTGCCAAAATAAATAAAGGTTCTGTAAAGTCAGAAAATACAATAATCTTATCTTGATTATTTTGTAACAATTGTTTTATCAAAATTACTATTTCTTCTATCTTGGAAGAACTTTCTGACATATCATTTTGTTTAGAAACTATGTCTAAATTTTTTGTATTACTATGTTTTAAACAAACTTCTCCATTACAAAGTACTCTTAATAGCTGTAATTCCCCTATGAAACTATCACTATCCCCATCCTTTATATTCATTATTTTCTCTTCTATTATAGATTTTATATAGTTATAGTGATGTTTTTCAGATGCGCTTAATTCTATATACACTTTCTCCTCAATATAATTAGGCAATTCAGGCAAAACCTCTTGTTTTAATCTTCTAATATAATATGGCTTTATTTTTTGTTCTAAAATATCAATGTTTTTCTCCCCAGTAATAACTTCAAAATTTTTATCCCCAAAAGATTGTAATTCAGTAATTAGAAATTGTTCTTTAAATTTCCACCATGAATTAAAAATTGAATCATCTAAAAAGTCAAATAATGAAAACAAATCTTTTACTGAGTTTTCGATTGCAGTAGCAGTCAATGCCCACTTCCTTCTACTCTTTAATAATTTTACACGCTGTGTAGTTTTAGTTTTTGCATTCTTTATTCTGGTGGATTCATCTAAAATAATAATATCCCAATCAATTTTAAGTGGTGCTTCATCAACTCTAATTTTTTCATAATTAGCAATAGTTATTGTAGCAAGTTTATTTGTTCCATTAATCCACTTAAAATGTCTCTTCTCTTTTGTGCCTTCAATAATCTGATAAGTTAAATCTGAAAACTTTTGTATTTCGTCAGCCCATTGTTGTATCAAAGAAGAAGGACATAAAATAAGAACTTTTAAATCACCCAAATCACTTTCAAGATAGAGTTTATTTATTGTTGCAATTGACATAATAGTTTTTCCTAAACCAGTATCATGAAATAAACCAAAATTATTATTATAATACAAGGCATTAGCCCCTTCTAATTGATAAGGATAAAGGGGATATTTTAAACCAAAATCCTTAATTTGTTCTTTTGGTTTAAGAAATGCTTTTTGATAATTCTCAGAAAAAAGATAAGGAATATTTGCTTTCTTTAAAGCAGGAATTAATAATAAGTCTATATCAGAAAGACCAACAACCCAAACCTTTCGGTCTGGGTTCCACTTTCTATTCTCAGTTGAATTTTTAATTAAATCAACCCAAGCAGGATTGTAAGGAAAAGAAACTTCCACTTTACCATTGACATAATCAATCTTCATTTTCTTTCCCTCAATTTTTGCAACCACTTCAAAGCATCTGCTTGATTTTGCCTATCCTTTTCATCTAATCCTCTAATATGTACAATCAAATATTCTACTGTATTAATTATATATTCCTTTTCCATTTCAGTCATTGGAATTCCTCCCTGATTTTTTCTCCTTCAAGTGTTTCTCCAATAATTATCGCTTTGTTACCATATGTACTAAAAACAAATTCTCTTATTTCACTTAAATTTCCAACAGCTCCATTTCCACCAATAATGTTATATTCTCTATCTTGCGGAGGAGTACTCTTTCTACTATAAACTGCTGGTTTAATTTTTATTTCAATTACTTTTCTTTTTGGTTCTTCAACTTCAATAGTGAATCCATCACTTTTGTATCTGCCATCTAAAACTCTTTTTGCCTTATTGATTAGGTCATTTGCTTTCTTTACATCAAAGAAAGGTTCTGTTAAATGTTCTTGAGCATCACTTAAAATACAAAATGCCCATTCCTTATCTCCTTTATTCCTCATATCTAAACTCATTTTATCATCCCCTATTAACAATACTATATTCCAAAACCTTTTTAAAGGTATAGTTTAGGGTTTTCTTTAAAAAATTCCTTCATATTTTCATAAATTTTCTTATTTATTTCTTTAATACCAAAAGTTTCCTTTGATTCTGCCACCTTTAAGCCATCCATTAAATCATGTATATTCTTATATTTTTCTGCAACTGCTTTTGCTCTCCTTACACTCATACCTTTGAAACAAGTAAGAATAGATAAATAGATATCATCTCTGTTTTGTTCTCTTTTTATTAATTCTTTCTTTCTCGCAGTTCCTGAATAATTTTGCATTTCCACCACTCCTTCAATTAAATGTTTATCTGATTTAAATTGTAAAATTCTTAAACCAGGAAAAGACATTAAAAGATGCATCATCATTTTGTCAATACTTTTTTCCGTAATATGTTTATATGGAGTATCTTTAACTGCAAACCAATTATAATTTCCACTAATAAATAAATAGTAAGTTTCAAAGTTTAGTTCCATATTTTCACATTGTTCTTGCAAGTGACCTGAACAATAGGAACCAATAAAATCCATCATACTTTTTCTTTCAATTAGTATTCCTTTTTCAGGTATATAATAATCTCCAGCAGGTAAAGCTATTCTTTCCACTGGTTCTAATTCAAAATATTTTATTAATTTTTCATCTTCTCTTGTATCCATTTGAATCATACATTCACCTTTTGTATAATTTCTTTCCTTCATCACAAAAATAATCTTCTTGATAAGGACATTCTCCATACATCTTTAATTTTCTACAACCTGGAAAACTTATCTTATCTCTAACATAACTCTTGTAAAAATACTGGGGTTGCATTTCTCCGAAAGTAGTGTGTCCAGGAGCCATACCTCTTGTACAACAATGTATGTATTCAGGAGTACTTAAATAAGTTCTAAGAATTTGTATAGTTTCATTTAATAAATAACCACTATCTCTTAAATAACAAATCACATAACCTCTTTTTTTATAACCTAAATGTTTTAGACAAAGCATATTTGCAATACAAGGTGGTAATTTTTTCAAGAAATCATCTTTATTTATTTTCATTTTTACTTCTGGATTAGAATGAAATGCTTCAATATGGTTAGGTCTTATAGTATCAAATTGACTAATATCTAATAATTCCTTTCCATAAAATTTAAATCCAAGACTTTGTTTTTTAGCATATTCTTTTATTATTTCATAAGAAGTTAATAATAAACTTTCGGTTAAACAAACACAAAATCTTTCTCTTTTAATATTCCAGGTTCCAACCATTGTTGCAACTCTTGCAATATCTCCAATTATATGTTCATCAATATCCGCAATTTTTGGGTCACCAATTGTTAAACCAACTTCTTTAGCAATATGATGTTGTGCATTATAAAGTGCATCTCTTTTATTTTTTAATTTTTCATAATTTTTAGTAAAAACATAAACATGAAATCCCTTTCCACTAAATAAAATTACATGTTTATAATTTTTTTCCATTAACCAAAAATGAAACTTAATTGTATTTTCATAACCTTTTTGGGAATCTAAATCAAAAAATAATTTATTAACTTTTAAATTTTTTATATCTTCTTCTTCCTTTCCAGTATAATTATAAACGGAAGTAAAAATTCTAACCTTACCATTCCATTTTTCAACAAATTTTATTAATTCATTCATATCATTAATATCATATCTTTTTGGAGTTGCTACCTGCCTTGGAAATAAATTATACATTTCATTAATCATCTCCAACCCTCCTTAATACTATCAATATCTCCAAAACAATATATAGCTAATTCACATTTTTTACACCAAAATTTATTTTTAGTTTTACAAAAATTACCGGCTTCAATTTCATTTTTTACTTTATCTAAATTAATATAAAACTCATTCATTTTTTCTAAACTAACGGTTTCTATTATTGGATTAATTTCATTTATTTCTCCTTTTGTATAAAGGTTACCCCAGTGGGTTATTTTTTGGTCAGGGTATCTTCTATCCCATAAATGTTTATACCCACATAATTGTAATTGATATAAGTCTGTTAATTTATCTTTTGGCTTACCGGTTTTATAATCTAATAATAAATAATTTGTACCATCAGAAAATACTGCATCAATTACTCCAACAAAATTCATTTCTTCATCATAGAATTTTTCTTCGGTTGCAATTGGTTTCCAACAAGCCTTATTTTCTGAAATTAAAAATAATTTTTTACTAAATTCTAAAAAATTATAAATATCTTCTTCATAACTTTCTCTTAATTCTTGAGGAAATATTTTTGCATATTCATCAAATTTATTAATATCTAAATCTTGAATTGGTGGCATTTCTTTATAAAATTTGTCAAACCAGCTATGTAATAATACTCCATCCGCCATACATTTTGGTTTGAAAGTTTGTTTTTTATCCAAGTATATTAATTTAAACTTTCTTGGACAAGTCATATATGTTCCAACTGCTGATGCTGAATATTTAAATCCCATATTACTCATTCTAACTCACTCCAGAATTCTTCATCATATTTAAAAAATTGGAAACAACCACTACAATTTTGTGAAGTGTTTATTGTATTTTTTAAAAAATTTTCTTCAATTTTTTTATCATCTATAAAATTACCTTCTCCAATATCATAAACTGAAATTGGTTTTATAAAATTTTTTTGCTTACAGATAGACATTGAACTATCATTATTAATTACAAATCCATTCATAAACTTACATCTCCAATTCTGAGTTATTCCATAATTTGAAATTTGTTTTAGATAATCAATTCCATTAATTATATTCCAATTACTTTTATTTCTTAATAATAAAGAAGAAAATCTAACTAAATTTTTTCTATCATTGATACTAAATTGCTGATTTTTGTTTGTTGTATATATTCTATTTTTCCAATAATTGGAATGCATAGTTTGACAATAATTTTCTAAATCAATAATTATTTTACCAAGTTTAATTTCTTCAAATTTTTTCTTAATATTTATATTCAAATCCTCTATTCCAATTTTAATTAAAACATTTTCATTTTTATAATCTTTTAGATTTTCCATTTTTGCTTTATAAAATATTTTATTTTTATTAATAAAAGAATAGTTTATATCTTCTGAAATTACTATGTACTTTAATTGTTTTTCTTCTAAAAAATCAATTATAGATTTATAAGATTTTTCGGCTGATAATTTTTCCAACACAAAATTAGTTACACCATTTTTGTACATTTGTTTAACAATATCTAACCACACTTCACTTGTTATATTTGCATTATTATCTAAAGGTGCAAAATTTAATATTATGGTTTTAAAGTGTTTAAACATTTCTAATCCTCCTTAAAATTGGAAAATTAGTTCTAAAATTTTCTACTACTTCATAACCCTCTGGTAATTCACAATTACAAAGTTCTTTTATTCTGGAACAAAAATAATAAAAATTTTTTTTAACTGGGTGTTTATGAAGGTAGAAGGTTTGATTTCTTCTATTAACATAAACATATACCATTTTATCAACCTTCAATATATTATTACTAAAAACTTTTTTAAATACTATTAAAAACCAAATTGTGCTAAACCGGTTTGATTCTTGGTTAAAACATCAAATACTTTTTCTACTTTTAAATCCACTAATCTAAAAATCATTTGATTATAATCAATAATAATACCTTCTGGAAATTTCTCTCCATCGGGAATACTAATTACATGGCTTTCAGAATGATGAATAAAATAATATTTTACTTTACAATTACCTTTTATTTTAGGGGTAAAATATTTATTCCAAAACTTGGCACCAGTGACATGAATCTTCCCACCTTTATCATAATCTTTAATATTTTTACTTATACCCATTGGTAATCCAATATTTTCTGGTGCTTCTTTTCTTAATTGAATTTTAAAATCTTCACAATATTTTTTTAATTCACTTACAGATTTATTTTCTTTTAATAACATTATATAAAATTTCTTTAAGAATTTTCTTCCGATTCTTGGAGTATCTGACCTTATTGCTTCTACTCCAACATATTTCATTTCATCAACATCTTTTCCTTCATCATTAACAACCCATAATACATACCTTTTCTTAGTTGCTTTACCAGAAGAACCTTGTAGGAACATTGCTTTTCTCGCAATTATTTCTTGTTTAAAATATAAAATACCAGGCGGTATTCCCATTTCTTTTTCAATAATTTTTAAACTTTCATTAACATAATCTTGAACTTCTTTACATTCTTTCTTTGCATCCTCTATAGTTGCTATATTTTTTAATTTAATAAATGTAGAATCCGTATCAGAATAAAGTGGCTTGTATCCTTTTTGTTCTAAAGATTTTCTTGCAAACTTAATTATTTCCTGACCAGTTCCTGTAATTAATGCCGCTTGTTTAATATTATAAAATCTAAATCCAGGATAAGCTAATGCTCCGTACAAACTATTTGCTAAAATTTTATAAGACCATTGCCTCATATAATCTGAAGTATCTCTGGTTTGTTTATATTTTTCTTTAAAATCTTTTCTTCTTTTTATAATATCACTTATTACATATGGAATTAATCCTTGTTCATCCATTGGTCCATTGGTTTCAGGAGATATATTTTTAGAAATAATGATACTTGGATATAGAGCAGTTGCATCTAAATCTGCTACCCAATCATGTATTCCTATTTCTGGTTCCCCAACAAACGCACCTTTTATTCTTTCTTTTTTACTACTTTTTGGTTTAGTCCAAGCAGCCCAATTCTTCCATTCTCTTGCAGTTGCTAATAAATGATTATCATAAATTTTTGTGTTATGTAATATATCATCAAAAGAACATCTACCAATTTTTCTTATTCCATCTGCTAATTTTATATATTGTAATTTCTTTTCTAATTTAAAAACCAATTCAACATCTTGTCTGTTATACTTAATATAATCATGAATATTATTTCTCCACAATTCCATTAAACTTCCTTCAAAATCTACCTTACCTTCTCCTAATTCTTCTTGTGCAATGTTTTGTAATTTATAACTTTCTTTTTTACTTTGTGACCTTGCCTTATAATGTTCTTGATAATCTAAATTAGCTATACCTGCTATCTTACATTCACTTTCATAATTATCAATTGTAACAATATTTATTGGACTTAATGCATTACCAAATTTTAATCTTTGTAATCTATTATGAATAAATGGAATATCAAATCCTTTTGTATTCCAACCAGTTACAATATCAAAGTTATAATATTTCCAAAAATCTAAAAAATTAACAATAAGTTCTTTTTCAGTTTTATAAATAAAAATATTTTCTTCTGTATTAATTAAAGTTTCTTTATCATGCCAAACAAAAGAAAAAGTTTTTTCGGTCTTACTATCTTTAACTGTTATTGCAGTAATTGGAAATTCAGCTTTATAAGGGGACGGAAATTCTCTTGTTTCTTCATTATACATTGTCTCAATATCAATAAAGGCTATCCTTACTGGGGCATCTGGTATAGAAGAATGATAGTAGGTATCAATTAAATATCTATTTAAGAAAGAAACATCTGCTTCATAAGTATATTTATATTTGCTTCTTTCATTTTTGATATCACTCGGATGCTTAACAACATGCTTATCTAATTTATCAATGTTTGCAAAAACACCTTTATCTTCTGGTGAAGAATAAAAATAAGGTTGAAAGTCAGTAATTTTTTTATACTTTTTTTGTTCCCCTTCATAATACCAGGTATGTATATCTTTACCATCAACAAAAATATTTACTAAAGCATCAACCATATTCTTACACCTCTTTAGAAATCAAAAACACTTTTTTGATTTGTCTTTATGTAATTAGATATATTAAATAATAATTTATATTTTTCTAAGGTTTTTCCTAAACCATTATCATTATAATAATCAATTACTTCTATATAATCCTTCACTTTTGGAATAAGAGTTACTAACTCTTCTTTATTTTTTACTATACTATTTATCATTTTATTTTGATAATTTAATTGCTTAATATTCAATTGTAAAAATTTACAATAATTTGTTTTTAATTCTTCAAATGTATATCCACCAACATCACAAAATTCGGTATATTTAGAAAGTGATAATTGTTGTGTTACAAAAGGAATTATTAAATTTTTATTCATTGAATTAACCAAAGCGGTAGTAGAATCAAAAGTTATTAATTTCATATCTTTATTTACTGTATTATAAAAATAATTAATTAACACCATATTTGGTAAAGAACTTACTCCTAAAATGTGATGACTTTTATAATCAGTTTCATGAACAAAAAATAATCCCATTAATAATTGTTCCAATACAGTTCCCTTTGTTGATATTCCATCAAACGTATCAACTGGGTGTAATTTATCATACCATCTTTTTTGTTGTTCATAAGTCATACCTTGAACAATTAAATAATAATTAAATTTTTTTTCTAAGTTTTTTGCTTTTAAAACATTTTGATAACTGGCTTCTAAACACTTATTAAAAAATACATTATCATTAACTTCTCCTGCTTGAGCTAATGGTGGAACATCAAGCATAAAGCCGATGTCCGCAATTTCATTTTGTATATTAATAATATCTTTTACTTCTAAATCTTTTTTAGCTCCAGTAGCTAATTGGAATCCACCACTATCAATTAATGTCTTTTTTCCTGCCGCTCTTATATTATCTCTTAATCTATAAAACTTATCATCTAATTTTAGATAAGATGCATTCAATAGCATATAATTGGTATCTATCTTGGTAAAGTCTAACCTATTACCATATCCTTCTATTCCTGCTGGTACATATTCAATATTCAATTTCAACACCTTCCTTTTTTAATGCATTAAATGTTTCTTCTATTCTCTTTTTTGTATAATGTGAAAAGTCTTGAGTTGAATAAGCTTTCTTATATTTTTCAATTAATTCTTTTGCATCATTACTTTCCCAAGGATTTGCATTATAAATTTCTTCTATATCATTATTTTTCATTGCAAGCCATCTCTTGAAACAAGTTGAGCACTTTCCACAATTATGCATATTTTCATCATAACAAGTTGAAGTTGCTTTAATAAAATCTTCTCCTACATTTTCTTTAGCCCACTTAACAACATCTGTTTTACTTAAATGTAAAAAAGGACTTTCAATAATTGTCTTCTCTCTTTTAACATTAAATATATAAGTTAAGATATTTGTTGTATCTTCAAAGAATTTTGTTGATTTATCTCTCTCAATTGTTTGTAAATGAGTTTCTCCATCTAAAGCCATTAACCAAATTCTTTCTCCGAAGCTTGCTGCTATTGTAGCAAAAATTAAATTTCTTCCTGGAATAATTTGATTAGGAAAATCAGGAGTTGGGATATTATTAAATTCTTCTCTTATTAAATCCATACTTATTGTTTTGTAAGGAACTCCTATTTTATCCAAACTATCTTTCTCTTTCTTATTATAAGGTTGATTAATATCAAACCATAAACAAAGTATATCTTCTGGTTGATATCCTTTTTCCTTTATTGCATAATGATATGCTACACTACTATCCAATCCCCCACTAAGAAGGATTACTAATTTATATTCAACTGATTTATGGTTCATATGTATCCACCTCGAAATGGTTTTCCTTTATTAATTTTGAAACTTCTACTCTATGTTTAAATGACAAACCTGCTAAATGAAGAATATAGCTATCCTTATTAGCTTGTAAATAATCTAAATATGGTCCCCTCCAAAATTGATTTTGTAAATGAGCATTTAATTTTTTTGAATTCATTATTTGGGTTTGATACATTAAATTATTCCAGTTCTTAAAATATAGTTCACTAAATGCAGCTTGTTCATAAAAACAAATACTTTGTCCGCTTGCAAATCCTTTTGAAAAATATTCATTTTTATCTATACCCATTTGTATCCATTGTCGCAATAATAATTTCATATTAGGAGAATTTTTAATTAAAAAGAATCCAACATTTAATGATTCTGCGTCAGGACAAAGGAAAAATTCTTTATCATAAAATCTATCTAATTCAAATAATTCTTCTAATCTCTTATCATCTTTTAAGAAAAATATATCTGAATCCACCCATAATACAAAATCATATTTGTCAATATTGGATGCAACAATTGAAACTTTATTCCAGTTTGGAACTCTGATTTGTTTAAATTGTTTAGTTGGGTCTTGTTGTTCTAATGAATCTATTCCTAATCCAGGAACAAAATAGAACTTATCTTTTGTATAATACTTAAAATCATAATTATGTTTAGCTGAATATTTTTTCATTAATTCAGCCGCTATATCTCCGAATACTTGTTGCTTTTCATCACAACCACTTACAATACATATATTATATTTTTTCATATAAAACATCCTCCGTTTGTCTTAACAAAATACTTTTGTCATCAATTATGTAATCATAATATGGCTTACCAAAAATAATTTCATTATATTTTACTTTATTTAATTTCAACCATTTCTTTGTTACCTTCTTAAAATAATCTGCTCTGGTAGTAAAAATAATAATCTCATTCTTTTTAGCCAATCTATTTACTATACTAATCATTGCGGTATTTGGTTTTAAGAATAACATTTCCTTTTCTATTTGAATAAAGGATTTATTAATTACATCCTTTACTTCTTCTTTTGTTAAGGTTAAATCCATATCAACCGCAATTACTTTTTTCATATTTTATACCCCAGTTGATTAATAATTTTTTTAGCATCTACTAAATTATTACAAATTACTGAACTATGATAATATAACCAAGGAGATAAATCCTTCTTTTTTGTTACCAATACTACTGGCTTCTTTAGATTATGTTTTGCATAAAACATTTCCATTGAAGTACCAACACTTGGTTTATCATAATAAACTACTAAAATATCCGACTTATCAATTAATTCCAAATCTTGTTTTACTAATTTATATGATGGCTTCTTATCATATTGTTTATTTGTTGGGTCAATACAATTTCTTTTACCAAATACTTTTTTAGCTTCTTCACGCCATATATGTTTTTCAGGATTATTTTGAATTCTACCTGCTAAATAAATTTTAGTCATGTTTATTCACCCAACCCATAAATTCACTTCTTGTTTTTTCGTCAGTCCTAAAACAACCTCTTAAATCTGTAGTTTTCATTTTACCTTTTTTCTTTACTCCTCGCATTGATTTACAAAGATGTTCTCCTTCAATTACTAAAGCAATTCCTTCTGGTTGTGCAACTCTTTCTATTTCGTCTAAAATTTCTTTAACTAATCTTTCTTGAATTTGTAATTTTGCAGAATAATAATCTACTATTCTTGCTACCTTGCTTAACCCAATAATTGTTTTACCTGGAACATAAGCAAAATAATATCTACCGAAAAAAGGAATGGTGTGATGCTCGCACTGGGAATAAAAATCTCCTTCGTCTGTTATCATTTGGTCATATGTAACTCCATCTTCTCCATTATTAAAAGCGGTAATAATTGGTTTTTGTGCTGGGTCATATCCTCTAAATATTTCTTTCCACATTTTTACAACTCTTCTTGGAGTTTCTTTTAAACCTGGTCTATTCGGATTTTCTCCAATTCTTTCTAACATTCTTACGATAATATCTTCATCATCTTTATCTGTATTTTCCCAGTAAAATTCTACCCATTTACCTTTATACTTTTCATCAGTTTGTTTATTAATAAGGGCTTCAAAATCTCCTTTATATTTTTCTTTGGTTTTTCCACTATCAATAATATCATCAACAAATAATACTTCTTTTAAATCAATATTATTTAATTTAAAAGATATATTTTCAATTAATCTTAAACCAGTTTTTTGCGCAACCATCTGAGCAGGAATACATCCCCCTCTTGGAATACCAAAAACAAATTTATATTTAGTTTTGTCTATTCTTGCTACTAAATCATTAACTAATTCTTCAACTTTACCAACACTAATTTTTACCACTTCAACCATTTCAAACACCTCTCTTAACATTAAATGCTAATACATGCAATCTTGGACTATACTTAAATCCATATTTATTACACCATTCAAATACTTTTGGCATTAATTCTAATTGCTTTTCTCTTGTTTCACCTTTAGCCATCAACCATAAATTATCTTCATATGCAGGAATTTTATACAATCCAAAATTTTTTATAAATTTTATTACATTTTTAACTTCTTTTTCATTTTCTACTACAAACTTATAATCATCAGCACAAAACCTATGATTTTCTTTATGAATTAAAAATTTACCATTATATTGTTTAGGACTCATTACAATATGACAACCAAATCCTTCATATAATCTTCTATCTATTTTTGCTTTTCCAGAAGTTTCAATTTGTACATCAAAATTTTGTTTTAGCAACTGATTTATTAATTCATAAATTTCATCTTGAGCAAATGGTTCTCCACCAGTAATTACTACTAATTTATTTTTTCCAAATTTTTTTACCTTATTCACAATTTGATTTATATTCATTTCTTTACTTTCTTTCTTTTCATCTGTCCAACTATATTTTGAATCACAAAATTTACAATAAGGTGCTACACAACCAAACATTCTAATAAATGTTGCTGGTCTTCCTGCGTAAGGACCTTCTCCTTGCACTACTTGTGGTCCGCCAAAAATTTCATTTACCTTCATTCATCATCACTCTCAAAATATGTTGCACTTGCACCTTCTGTTTCTTGTATTTCAACAGAATATAAATCTGTTATTTGTTCTTTCAAAACATCATAAAATATTTTTGCCATATGTTCAGCAGTTGCTGGAACTTCTTCAAATCCAGCACAATCATTTAAGAATTTGTGGTCATAATTATAATCAATGGTTTTAAGAAATATTCTTTTTATTTCATTAAAATTCATTAACATTCCATTAGCCGGAACTTCTGGATTTTGTAATATTAAAGTTACTTTATAGTTGTGACCATGGCTCGGATTGTTATGACATTTGCCATAAATATTACAATTCTCTTCTTCACTAAACTGAGGATTAGTTAATCTATGAGATGCACTAATCCAAAAACTTTTTTTTAATTCATACATTTTATCATCCTCCAATATATTATAACATAAAGGGTTTAAAAACCTTTTTGTCAATAAACCTTTTTCTGCAATCTTTACATCTCTTAATTAATTCTTTTTCATTTTCTTTTATATCAATAATTCCCCCAACACCTTCATTAAATTTTTCTAAAGGAGATTTGTGATTCATTCCCCTTCTTAACATTTCTTTAACTAATATGTCATGTCTTTCTTTTATTTTTCCTAAAACAACTAATTTATTTTTTAAATAACCATTTGTCCTTTTTCCAGCAACAATCGTTCCTCTAAACATGTGTGCCTCGACGTGTTCGCCGAGGAGATGTTTTCTACAAAGACATTCTGGATTTACTCCCCACATTCTCATATCAATCACTTCTTTATCATTGTTCCAGGAAATTTATTTCTCCAAAAAAGTGTTAAATTTTTATTACATTTTTCATTTGGGCAAATAATATCTCCTATTAACATATCTCGTTTTTCTCCATTACAAATAGAATTACCTGTTCCTTGGAACACTTCTTTCATTCTTTTACTTTGGACATAAAGATATTCTAATTCTCCTTTACAATGCGGACATTCTGTTTTCTCTTTACTACCACTTTCTTTTTTAGAAACAAAATCTTCTTTAACTTCAATTGGTTTAATTTTTTTGTCTAATAAATCTATATCTTCTTTATTAAGAATTACAGGAATTAAAATACTACTACTCTTTAACATTACTTTTATTTTGTCTTTTCTTATTTCTTCGATTGTTCCCATTTCTCCTTTCAAAGCCCCTTGTCTTATTATTACATTATCTTTTACTTCAAAATTATCTATATCATTAATATTTTTTAATAATTCCCCACTGGAAACATTTCCTCTAACTAATCCTTTAAGATATCTATTACCTCTTAATAATTCATAACAATTTTCTTGAGAATTAGTTTCTACAAAAATATATCCTTTTATTTTATCATCTCTCCAAACAGAGAAAATAACTTCTTCTACATTTGGATTACTTTGTATTTCTTTAATTGCGGTGTCATCTTTTCCATTTTGGGTTCGGTAAGCTAATATCATTCTCTCACCTCGGCTTCAATTGGAATTCCTTTGGTATTATTTTTTAGGGCTTCTTTAAAATCTTCGGCCTCTTCCTTTTCTTCAAACTCAGCTATTTTTCTTAATTCATTCATATTTATATTTTTTGCAAATACATTATACATTTTATCACTTCCTAAATATATATACCTATTAGGTTTAAAAACCTTTTTAATCACTTAAAAAACATATCAATCTTGGTTTGTGGCTTTGGAATAGTTGCTTCAACTTTTTTCCAACAAGTCGGACCATAACCATTAGTTATACTTTTTGGGTTTTTAATTATTCTATGACACTTTTTACATCTCTCCATTTAAAACCAAGCTCCTAAACCTACTGGCTTCTTTTCTACTTTTGGCTCATGATAATCTAATTTATATTTTTTCCAATATTTTTTATCTATACCAAGTGCAAAAAACCATGCTTTCATATTTTTTTGTAAATCTGCTTCTAAATATTTTTTGGCACTCTTAAAATCATTACCTTTTATTTCTGTGAAATTTTTAAATTTATCCCACACAAAATCAAATTCATCTTCTACAACTTCTTTCTTAATATATTTGAAAAAAGGCAATCTATCATACTTTGGAAGGACAGCCCATGCAACAAATAAAAACTTTTTAGTATCCAAAATTATTGCATAATCATTTAATATAGGTAACTGAAAAGTTAGATAAGGATTCATTGCAAAAAATTTATTTAAAACAATTGGGTGACACTCTTTTAACTCTTCTGGAGTTAATTGGTCTATCCATTTAGTACTCTTTTCTGTATAACAATGCCCAACTATTTCAAATAAATTCATTTAATCATCTCTTTGTCTTCGTTAGTTACAACAGCATGAACTCTATTTAATTCTTCTGTTTTTAATTGGTAACCAAAAGCAACACCTTGCTTAAAAACATCTCGTTGATTTTTGAAACCTCTTTCCTTTAATTGTTTATAAACAACACCAAGTTGTCTATCCATTTTCTGCTGTGGTGTTTCTTCAGGCATCATTTCAACTCCTTAGAATGTTTTATCATAAATTTAATAAAATTAATCATTCCGTTAGCTTCTAAACTTTCGCCATTTAAAGGATAATTAATTTCATCCAAAATATTTTTACAAATATCTCTTCTTGTAAAATCATTATTATATTTTTTACTAAAATTTAATTGAAAATATTTAATTCTTTTTTCTATTAAATTAATTTGTTCTATATATATTAATCTTTGATAATAAGATTTTGAAATAAATCTCCAAAAAATATGATACAAAGATTTAGAATTGTTAATATTATTTTCTGCTTCTTTATTCCATTCCTTTTTTGCTTCTGCTAATTCATTATTCCATTTTTCATCTAAATTATATTTAAGTTTATAATATTCTTTAGCTAAATTTTCATAATATTTAAATGTCTTTTTCATTCAATCACCTTCATTAATTCTGGAATTCTACTTACAAATACTATATTATTATCTACACCAAAAGAGAAATCTCTTTCATTATTGGCAAGTATTTGAATTAACTTTATTTTATTTTCTGAAGTCATTTTGTTTGTATCTTCATTAATAAAATCCCATAAATATCTATTAGCTTTCAAAACATCTATACCACCGGTATAAACCATTTTTCTAACATCCTCATATTTTTTAGATTTTATTAAATCCATAAATTTAATTATTTCAGGATTTCTTGTTATTTCACTTTTAGTTAATTTTTTTCCACTAACCTTTACATCTTGCAAAATATTTACACAATCTCTTATTGAAGGATAATTATCATTTATTAATTTTTCTAAAGCTCCTTCTTCTGTTTCTATATTTTCAGCTTTACAAATCCCATCCAGGAAATTTTTAATTCCTTCTGAATCAGGTTTTGATAAATCTATCTTAACACATCTTGACTTTAAAGGGTCAATTAATTTGTGTTCAAAATTACAGGTTAATAAAAATACTACATTACTGGAATATTCTTCCATTAATGTTCTTAAAGCCATCTGAGCATCATTCGTTAAGTTATCTGTTTCATCTAATAATATTGCTTTTCTTTTTCCACCCATACTCATACTTCTGGCATAATCTTTTATTTTACCTCTAATTATATCTATCCCTCTGTCATCAGAAGCGTTAAGGAAAAGGGCTTCTACCCCAGCTTCCTTAACAATAGCCTTACAGGTTGAAGTTTTCCCAGTTCCAGCTACTCTGCTTACGAATAGAAGATTTGGCATTGAATTAAAGTCATTAAGATAATTTTTTATTTTATCTTTATGTTCCCCAACAATATCACAAATCTTTGCAGGTCGATATTTTTCTGTAAATGCCAAATTCTTCAAATCCATTTTAAGCACTCTCCTCTGTTTTTGCTTCTGGTGCAGGAGCTTGATTATCAATATATGGAGCTACATATATTGCTACATTTGAAGTTTCTGTCTTTTCTAAAATCATTACAGGATAATTTGTTTTTAATTTTAGAATTACTTTACCATCAAATGAAGCCATGTTGTGTATAAATGGAGCGGCAACCTTTACTTCTACTCCACCAATTGCTTCTGGTGCATCAATTACTTCTGTGAATTTATATTTTCCATCAGTTTCCAAAATTAATTGTTTTGGAGCTGTTCTTATTTTTAATATAAAATCCTTTGTTAATTTAGCATCTGCAATAAATTTATTTATCTTCTTTGCATCAACTGTTAATGCTTCAGTAAAAGATAATTCTTTAACCATTGGACTTTCAATAAATTCAGGATTAGTTAAGATGGTTTCTATCTTTCTTCCACCTTCTTTGAAAGTCAAAAGGTTATTATTTTTTTCCAATTCTAATTTATCAAACCCTGAAACAATATTTATGAAAGTTGGTAAGTCATCTATTCCAATACTTCCAAAAGAATTATATCCAGTTATTTCTGTTGGTGTTAATTCCGAAAAACAAATAACTGTTCCTTCAATATTTTTTGCATTACAAGTTATTGTGTTTCCAAAATTCAATTTTATTTCATTAATAAAACTTGAACCTGTTCCTTTTATCTTAGATAAAAAGTCTGTTAATACTTTACTCTTTACAATCATTGCTTACCACCTTTTAAAAGTTCTCCTCTTTTTTTATCAATTACTTCTTTTAATTTAATATAAGTAATATTCTCAATATCTTGAGGTTCTCCACTTATACTTTCTAATTTTTCTATTCTTGCAAATCTCTTCTCTTTAATTCCTTCTGCAGTTTTGAATTTCTTTAAATCCAAATTAATAATAGTTGAAATGTGATAAGGTGTATCTTTTTGTGCTTTTATTTTTTCTTCAAACATTCCACTACCTTCATTTGCTCCAGCTATATAGTCAGGAGTTTTCTTTTCTCTTGCTGTTAAAACTACATTAACTCCTTGTTCAGTTAATTTCTTTACAGCAAGTAGGAAACTTAAATATTTATTAGTAATACCGCCCCAATCAAACTGATTCTTAATACGAAATTGATTCATATCTATTTTACCAGCTTTGGCTAATCTTACTTTTCCTTCTTCTTGTATCCAACTCCAAACATCGGACATACTATCTACTACAACAGTTCCATTTTTTAATTTTCCAGATTTAACTTCGTTTGATATTTCTACTAAAGCATTAATTAAATTATCAACACTCTTTTCCATATCAACCGCATTTTCTAATTCCTTCTCAGATTTATAGTCAGCTCTTATTTCCATTGGACTACTTATCTTAATTACCTTTCCAGGAAAATGAAATTGTCGTGTTTTATTAGCTCGTCCTTCAGTATCAATAAAAAATACTGGTTCTGGAAATGTTGAAGCAAAATAAGTCTTGCCTGTATTACTATCTCCATAAACTAAAACATCTAAACCTTTTAATGTTTCGTCTCCTACTCCATTATCAAATAAAGACTTTTTAGCTACTTCTTGGGTAGGAGTTTTTGAATCTCCTACACCTTTTGTTATCCAACTTTCTCCAGCCATTATTGACCATCTCCTCGCCATGTAGCGGTTGGTGTTACAATTTCATCTTTTTCTTTTTCTTCTTCTTCAACCTCTTGCATTACAATTGGTTTTATTTCTGTATTAGGAGCATTAGAATATATACAATAAATTCCTAATGCATTATAATTCTCAACATCTTTACCATCTTTTTCTCTTGTTGATTTTTGTGCTACTAAAACAATTTCACTTCCTTCACCGAAATTAATTGGTATATCTTTTGGAACCCAAAATGTTTTATTAACAACTTCTTCACCAACTTTTGAAAAGTCATCTATTGTTTTAGACACTTTCATTATTTCTATGGCATTACTATTAACTCCTTCTTTTGTTAAGTTAATATGAGTTACTATTCCAGAAGTTATTATTACACCAAGAGGTAATTCATCACTTGACTTTATAGTTTCTAAATCCTCATATGGAACATAATTTCTTGGCAACAATGCTTCATACATTTTAGGAAAGTCAATTGGCTTTACATCTACAACTTGAAACTTAGTTGATGAAGTTGAATTTAAACTTAATATTTCTTCATTTATTTTGTCATCTTTTATTCCAAGTTTAACTTTTGTTGCGGTAAAAAATTCTGGTAATGTACTGCACAATTTTCTACCATTTAAGAAAATTACTGCTGGCTTAAAATTTTCTGTGTCTTGCACTTTAACAACAGCATAAACTCTTCTACTGCAACTTTCATCATCTTTTTCACTTGGTATAACAACTTCTTTTGTTTCACCCGGATTTATACCTTTGCATTTCCATTCATATCTTTTAGACCAAAATAATGGTTGTCCGTTTGAATTAACAAATCCTTTATCTACTGCTTCTTTTCTTTCTGCTTTATATGGGTCATAACTTGTCCCTGCACCAATAATGATACAATCACAAAGTTTTCCTCCACCCTTAAATTGTTTTGAGTGGTAAGCTTGTTGTCTCATTAATGTTCGAGCTAACCTTATCTCCTCATTATCTGTTGGGTGTTCTATTTTTTGTTCTTCTAAAATTACTTGAAATTCTTTTTCAAGTTCTTCTTCTGACATACCAACATGGGCTGACCATAATTGATATATTTTTTGTCTTTCATTGTCCATCTTATCATCCTCCAAATATTAAAATCCTAAAAAGGTTTTTAAATATATTTACAACCAATTCGGTCTCTCCTCTTTTCTGTCTATTAACTTTACCAGTCTTTCATTCTTATTTCCGGTTTTTACCACTTCAATTATTCCTCTTTCTTCCATCTTCTTTAACATTGTTATATTCCAAGACTCACTCATTCCCCAGTTCTCAGGCTTACATAATAATTTATTTAATTCTGTCTTTGTCATTCCTTGTGGCACTTTCTTTAAACACTTTATTAATTTTCTTTTAAATTCTTCAAAATTCTTATCAACATCAGTTGTCTTTAAATTCATTTTCAAAAAGTCTGATACACTATTTGATTGTGGAATAATTACAGTTTTAAAAGCCATCTCAACATCTTCAACCGCTATTTTTATTCCTAATAATTTATCATTAATATAAACTTCTCTGCCTTCTTCTAATATTGCATAATGGGAAGCACACTTAATTAGTATAGGTAAAAGTCTTGTTCTTTGTGTCTCTAATTGTTCTTGTTGGCTTATTGTTAATGGTATAGATAATACTTCATCAATTAATTCTTCTGCTCTATTCATTACAGAAGGACTTAATAATAATTGTTTTCTATCATTAGGATTCCATTTATTTTCTTTATAAGTCATATATTTTAATTTTCTTTCAATAATCTTTTGTTTAACTCTTTCTCTTAATTGAATTCTTTTTTCCGCAAACTCTTTATTTTTTTCAAATATTTCATTTATTCTTTTATATAATTGTTGCTCGGATTCATTCTCATCATTATCAATAAAATTAATCATACTATCTTTTATCATTCCAGCTATCTTCTTTCTTTTTTCTCTATCTTCATAATCAATAAATAAAAGCATTCTCTGCATTAATCCTCCCTGAAAATAAGTTGTGTTAAATTCTTTAATAAAATAACTCGTCATACTTATTGAAGTAGTGGAATTAAATTTAACTAAACCCCTACATTTTATTGCATTATTACTTAATTCTTGACCTGCATCTCCATATCTATTCATAGCTCTTCTGAATGTTAATTGTAATTGTTCACTATCTTTATTTTGTTTAAATACTTGTTCAGCTTCATCAATTACTAAAAAATCATCTTTCCAAAATGAACCTTTTTGTATAGGGTCAATATATCTTGGATTAGGAACTGTCTCCCCGTTTCTTGTTATAAAAGGTTTTATTCCTTGCTCAATTTGTTTAATATATAAATCGGTTTCAAGGGAACCAATTAAACCAGCATCTGTAGATTTACCTGCAACCTCTGCTTCAAAATATTCAGTCACTTCTTCTCCATTGGCTTTTGTATATTTTCTTTTTGGTATCTCTTTTGCTAACTTGATACAATAATTATTTGATTCTGTCTTTCCAATTCCAGTCGGCCCGATAATTCCTATATGAACTCTTATATCATCATCTTTCACTTGATTATAAGATATTTTAAAATCATGAAAAAATAATCCCCCCATTACAAAGTGGAAAAAGAAACTTGAATATTCTGGTTGTTCAAAAATGTGATTGTTAAATGATTCATCCCAATCTTTCTTTATTTGATATTTACCAAAAATATTTTTGTCAATCTCTTTTCTGGTTTGCAACATCTTTTTTATTTTCTCAATTTCTTTTTGCAACTCTTCTTTACTTGCTGAATAAATTTCAGCACCATAATGTTCTTCTGCTGAATGATCATCATATTGGTAATACAAATTATCTAAAATAGAAATTAATTTTGACTCTTCATTCTTCTCAGTAGCTTTTAATGCTTTTTCTATTTCTTTTTTATAATCAAATTTTTCTTCAACCAATTTCATCATCCCTGAAAATAATTATAACATAAATATTTAAAAACCTTTTTATCGGCAGGTTGGGGATTTAAACCCCAAAATCAGATTGTCACTTTTGCGGAGTGGTTAAACTTCAACAAAAGTTAGGAATGATAAAATGATTTTTACCTGCCTTCTTTTTAAGCTGTGCAATTTCATTGCGAGCTCGGTCATTACTCAACCAATAAATTTGATAAATGGTTTTTATTGGTATGAGTTTTATTTTTTCTTTACTTTTTGCCCAAAATGCTGTTTTGAAAAACAATAAAATTGTTTGTTCCTTCCCTATGTAAATCTTTACCGGCTCCACAACAATTCCTTGTTTTGTTTCTTTTACAGTTGGTGTATAAATCATGAACACTTCTGTACCTGAAACACACAACACTTTAAACATTTTCATCACTCCTAACATACTTATTAACCAAAGGGTTTTTAAATACTATCTGAGGGTTGAGGGATTTCACTTGGAAGTGGCTCCTCTATTAATTCAACTCTTTTTTCATTTCTATTTCCAGTTAGATAAATTTTTATTTTATTTTTATATACAAAATATTTAGTTAAATTAATTATCCAAGATTCACTAAAATGAGAAAATTTAGAAAGTTCTTTTGTTAATTTTGTTTTTGATATTTCTGGATTTTCTTTAACTAAATATTTTAATTGTTCAAAAATTGAGGTAATAATTTCTTGTTTAGTTTTTGGTTTAGAAACTATTATTGGTGCCACTAATCTTTTTTCCTTAACTAATTTTTTATATTCTTCATAATCTGAAAATTCATTCATTAAAATCACCAATAATCTTTGTAAATAATAGAATTTAAAAATATATTGTGGAATTTAAGAAAGAATTAGATACAAAAGTATAAATTTAGAATTTTTAAAACTTTACCCGATTCTAAACAAAAGATTAAATATCCGTAGTTTTTAACCCTGTTAGAATTAATGGAAAAGTGGATTCTTTTTAAATTAAGTAAAAACCTTATTATTTGACCCACCCCGTAGGGGTATATATATATAATATATTATAATATAATTATATATATAATATATTATATTAATACAAAATATATATATATATGTATAATATTAATAAATTTAAAAATTTGGACGGAAACGCGTTAAACGCCCTTAAATCAACAAAACAACAACGGTAAAACTTTCGGAGCAAAAAAATATTAAATAGTTTTTATTTCCCAGCCTCTTTAACATCGTTTAGCGTTTTGGGGGTTTCCAAACATTATGTTTAAAAACCCTTTTAAAGAATTTTTGTGTTATGGATTATCCTATTGTACAGAAAAACAAAATAATTGGCGCAGTAACAATTTTTGATGAACAAATTGATAAACAAATACAATTAATAGAAATTGTGCCGGCCATTGAACAAACCGGTGTTAAGGAAATGAATTTGATAATACAAACTGTTCCTGGTACAAAAATGAATAAATCAAAATCAGTGGCCGAACAAATGAATGATTTCTTGGAGATTTTGAAACAATATGAAAAGTTGGGATTTATTAAAATAATTAATGAACCTGGCCTTGTAGAATTTTTGAAGGCGTTTGAACAATATCAACGGAAGTGAAAAAGGATGACAATCAAAACAATAGTGAATGACATCGATAGAGCCATCAATAAATTATTGATTTTTATAAATGACGCTAAAACAACTATCATGGATGCGGAAAAAAATGGGGATGTTGATTTTTTACATTCTTCAGATGCAATAGACCTATACCAAAAGCAAGAAATTCAAACTAATGTGGTAAATTACCTTTCTGGCTTGAAAGACGGAATGACATTAAATAAAGATAAAATAAATAAAATAGAACAAATATTAAATACAATAAATAAAGAAAAAGAAAAAGATAAACAACCAAGTTATGTGAGATGAAATGAATGGATTTATTGATAGTGAATGACATAAAAGCATTTTTGAAACAAACAGAAGAAACCGAAGATATGGCCGAGCTTTATGAACAATTCAGGATTTATTGTAAAATCCAGCACATTAGAACAGTTGATAAACAAAAGTTCATTTATATTTACAAAAAAATAAAAGTTCAAAAGAAGTGTGCTTTACAATATTATCAGAAGCACAAACAAATGTGCAATAAACGAAGTAGGGATTGGTATAGAAAAAATCCGGCTCTCGTCGCAAAGATAAAAAAGTTAGGAACAGAGCGAAGAAAGAAAATACGCCAGCAGTACAAACAATTTGTGTTTAACAGTAGTGATGAAGAGTTTTTGAAATATGTGAATTACTCATAACCTAACACCTTCGTTGGTATTGAGGTTATAGCTTCGTGTTTCATTGAACTACTTTCTGTTTCGTTCTCCACACAGCCCAATCCCTGAGCTAAGATATTTTTTGCAGAATTTACATCTCTATCCAATTCTAAACCACAATCACAAAAATATGTTCTCTGTGATAACGGCATTGACTGGAGTTCTCCGCAATTACTACATTTTTTACTTGTATTTCTTGGATTTACTTCTATTATTTTAGTTCCAGCACTTTCAGCCTTGAACTTCAACATAGAAACAAATTTTCCCCACGAAACATCAGCAAAATTTCTTCTATTCCAAAAACGATTCCTTTCCTTACTCATCATCTGCTTTATACCCAGTTTTTCAACACAAATAACTTTATTTTTAGAAACCAAGTCAGTAGAAACCTTATGCAAAAAATCATTTCTTTGATTTTCCACTTTCTCAAACAAAACACCTAATCTTTGTTTTGCTTTGTATCTGTTATTGCTTCCTCTTTTCTTCTTTGAAAGATTTTGATGAGCTTTCTTTATTTTATTCAAACTCTTTTTCAAAAACAAAGGAGATTTTATTTTATTTCCTTTATCATCTGCAATAAAATTAATTATTCCCAAATCAATTCCAGTTACTCCTTCTCCACCAACTTTTTTATATTCTTCATCTGTTATCATTATTGCATACCACTTTCCAGCAGTCTTTTTTATTGTTACTTGTTTGATTTTTCCACCAGTAACTCTATGACATCTAATATCTATTTCTCCAATTTTTGATAAACTTAATTTTCCGTATCGTTTTCCTGTTTGGTTTAACTTGAATCCACTTTGATTATAATTTATTGTTTTGAACCAATCTCTACCCTTGAAACGTAACTTACCTACTTTTCTTCCATTCTTTTTTAGTTGGCTCAACCCACGCAAATTATTGAATAATCTATAACACTCATATTGCAGAGTTTTAGAATAAACTCCATTCAATTCAGGAAACTTTTTTTTTAATTCTAAAATACTGTGTTGAATTTCTCCACGATTTATTTTAGTTTGTTTATTCATTTTTTCTAATAATTGGTTATACACGAAACGGCAAGACTTGAAAGTTTGAAACAAAGTTTGTTCTTGTTTCTTTGAAGGATATAATCTAAATTTGTATGCTTTCATAATTCTTTTCCCTTTCCTTGATTTTCAACATACTTTTTTACTTGTTCTAAAGTTGTTTGACCTGTGGTTATCAAACAATAACTACTACTCCAAAAAACATCTCCCCCTAACTTGTCTTTTATTCTTGCATAATATCTGTTTCTTATTGCTTTTGATGTTGCACTTTTCCAGTTATTTATAAACTTTATTAGGTTAGATTGTGGTTTGCATTTTAACAAAATGTGAATGTGGTCTAAATCTGTTTCAATACAAGTTATTTGTATATCGTAGCTTTCAGCTATTTTGTGAGTTCTTGTTTTTAGTTCTTCAATTATTTCAGGAAAATCTAAAACTTTTTTTCTATATTTTATACACTGCACGAAATGGTAATTCAGCGAATAAACTGAATGTGAGTTCTTGTCAAATACATATTTCATAAATAATATTACTCCCTTAGTCTTTATAAGGATATTGTTTGGTTATGCCAATTCATCTATACCCTAACAAGTTCAGGATATAGACTTCTTGGCGATAAGGTTAAAATTTATTAGAGACCCTTATCAAATAGCTCATGGTAATCTTAATTGTTTAGTCAAACAAGGAGGTCAATTACTAACCAATGAATTGGTTAGCTTGTAACTATCCTCTACAATATACTTATTGTTTTCATTGGATGCTACGATTGGTTGATTGACGTACAACCGGCTGGATTTCGGCTTTATCTGTTTTTTCTAATAATACTTTTAATTCACTTACATTGTTAAATTTGTCTTGCATTTTATCAACTCCTTACTAATTTAATGGTTCAATATATTTAAAAACCTTTTTAGATTTAAATATTGATAGAAGGAATGGAGATGATATGATGGAAGTAAAAAGAGTAACTAAAAAACAATATGAACACGCAGTGGAAGATAAGACCACTGAGGGTTATAAAGTAGAATCAAAAACCAATACTCAAGCAGTATTAGTGAAAAGAGATTTAGGTAGTGCAATGTGGCATATCATAATCTTTATTCTAACTGTTTGGTTCACTTTGGGTTTGGGAAATATAATCTATATAGTATATAGATATTTTGTAAAAGCAGATAAGGTAATCATAAAGGTGGAATAAATGACAGAAGATATTGGAGAAGTTGCGGAAGAAATCTTTAAAGAGATGGATGCTGAAAAAGAAATCAAACAAAACAAACCTGTGGAGGTTGTCAAAATGGTTGAGGAAGGTAAAGTAGATTATTCTTTTAATCCTGAAGGAAAAGGAAGAAAAGAAATAGTAAAAGTAATGAGAGCTTGCGGCGAAGAGAAAAAGAATCTAAGTGCTCAAATAAAATCCTTAATACAAGAAAGAGCTAAAATAACAGAGTTTAATATTAAATTAAGAAAAGAATTAATTAAAATATCTAAACCAAGAGAGAAGGTAACAGCTTAATTGCTGTTACTAAAAACGAGAGGGGATTTATTTGAAATTGAAAGCGCTGGTTAATTTAACTTATAAAGACAATGTTTCTTGGAAAACTTTTAAACATAAGGCAGGAGATATTTTTATTACAAATGATATTAATGCAAACTTTCTTATTGAAAGTGAGTTGGCTGTGGAAGTGAAAGAATGAGTTTATTCAAATATGAAATAGCAGGAACAGTTACCGACAAGAATGGCCGGAAACGGTTTTTATCTTTTGGTGCTAAAGATACAGAAGATGAAGCTAAAATAGAAATAGAGAAATTAAGAATACAAAAACCAGATATTTTAGTTAATGTAAAAAGATTACAAGGTTGGGATTAAAATGTTTGAGCTAAATAGTAGAGTTTGGATTTGCCCTGATTGCAATACGATTGTTTTAAAAAAGAAAATTGGAAATTATAAACCAAGAGTTAGATATAAGTGTTTATGTAAAGAAATAACTGTTACTGCTCAAGAAATGGAAGCAACTAAAGGAAGGATAAAAAATGATAGATGTCTGGAAAAGGGTTGGGTCAGAGCGCGAATAATTGCTGTAAAAGGGATGTCTGATGAATAGATATTATAAAACTATTTTTAGTTACATTAAAAAACATCCAAATTCTACAACTAAGGAAATGCATAGAGAGTTGGATATTAATTGTAAAACTGTTTATAGGATTTGTAAAGAGTTGGCTTACAGTAAGATTATTAGTTGTAAGGTTAGCAATAATACTTATTTTTATACTGCTTTGGTTACTAAACTCCCGAAAGAGTTAAAGTCATTAAATGATGATAAACCACAGGGTATTAGATATATTGACGATTGGTAGGGGATAAACACCTCAATAATTATATTTAAAAACCTTTTGGTACCTATATATTGTATAGGAGTGATATAAATGATTGGTCAAAATTTAATTAATAGAGTAGCAAGAGAAGTTAGTGACGAGGTAAGAGTTAAGGAGTTTTATAGTTCATTGACTCCAGAAGAAAAGAAAGTTTTGGGAGTGAGAGAATGATTGATAGAACAATTTTCGGAAAATATCAAAATGATTATTTTGTTAGTGTATATATGAAAAATCATTTAGAGGTGATAGAATGAAATTCACTTTCAAAAATAAAATAGATGGACGAACCTTTGAGGTGGAAGGTGATGATGAAAAGAATGCTGGGGATGTATTAAGTTTTTTGGTTGATGATATAAGACAATGGGAGATAGTAAAGGACTAAAACATACCTTTAAAAAGGTTTTGGTATATAATAATATTAAGGAGTGATAAATTATGATAGTAGAAAATGTAAATAAAGAAATTTTTGAGTTGAAGAGAAAAATTATTGATAACAAATATGCAATCCTTCAGAACAAAATGGGTTTGGAAAAATATGAAAGAACCTTAATGGGTGAAATAGCTAATGCAGTTGGAGAAGACAAAAAACCATTATTTTCAAATATGGAGAAAAGACAAGCTGAATTTGAAAGAAGGTCTGCCGAGGATAAAGATTATATTGTTCTCAAAGAATATATCCAAAAATTGGAAAGAGATAAGGACGAAATGTATGCTGAATTAGAGTTCAAGCAAAATGTGTTCTTAATAGAAATTGAAAGAATTAGATTAGGGATGGAGGGGAAACAATGAAATATCAAGTATTATTATTTAAAAAAATAAATGTAGAAGCAGAAAATGAAAAAGATGCTTTATGGAAAGCTAAATATTCTATTGATTTGGAAGAAGATAAATACCTGGAATCTTTTGTTAAAAAGGTGAAAAAATGACTACTAAAACTTTTTGTGATGCCTGTGGGAAAGAGATGGAAAGAGCAACAAATAAATTTGATACATTATTTGATATAATTGATTTGTGTAAGGAATGTGAAGATAAAGCTCAGGCTTTACTTTGGGATGTTAGAAACAAGTTAAAAGGAGTTAAATCCCAAGCTGAAAAAATAGATGAAGCACTTGATGTAAAGTTTCATTTAGATAAAGCAGAACAAGAAGAGGAAGAAGAGAGACATATAATATTACAACAAATAGATGATGAAGACCATGAACAATATTTAAAAGATAGAGGTGAACAGTAATGGTAGATATTAAAGAAATTTATAATTTCATTCAAGAAAAGAAAGAGGTTTTAATTCCTGAGGTAGCGGAAAAGTTTAATATTCCAAATTCTATTGCTGGAAAAAATATGCGCTATATGCGAACAATAGGGATGTTGGATAGTAAGCAAGTTAAAACTAAAAGGATTTATTTTGCAACCAAAAGCATGCCTACAAAAAGATTAAGCTTAGATGAATTATTACAAGGGGTTGAGTAAATATGAAGTGTTTAGAAGTTTTAGAAAGTGGAGATAAGACAAGAAATAAGGGATATTTATTTTGAAGGTTGGCGGAAAGATTATTTTGGAGGTAGAGATTTATCTGCAATAATTAGTGGTAGTGGTTTTATTTATCAATCTGAACATGAAATTTGTAGAGATGAATTTAATAAATTATTACAAATGTGGGAATTTGCTAACGAATGTAAAGAACAATTAAGTTTAGAAAGACATTTACAATATAGAGGTAGATAAAAGATGAAATGTAATTATTGTGGTAAAGATTTAACTAATAAGAATGATGTTTCTTCTAATGGAAAACATTATTGTAATTTACCTTGTTTAAAGAAAAAAATTAGAGAACTTGAAATAAATCTAATAATGGAGGGAAAAGAATGAATGATTTGACTTTTTGGGAAAGTTTGTTTTGTACTTTTTTGGGTTTGATTACTGGAAGTTTGGCTGTCAGTACAAACAATATTTTTCTTGCAGTGGTTTTGTTTCTTCCATTTTTTGTTTCAATGAGTAAAAGGAAAAAGAGGGAATTGAAGTGAGTGCGATTGAAGTTTTGCAAACATTAAGAATAGCTTTACCTTTTGTTATTTTGGGTGCGGTTGTTCAGCGTAATTTTGATGTAGGTTGGAATGAATCTTTTGCAAGTATAATAATGATTTGTGTTGCATTAATTTATTATTATCTTATGGGGTGGATTATAAATGAAAAACAGTAGTGCGGTTGAAGTTTTGAAAGAAATGCGTTCTTTATTTAATGAAAGTAATTCTTGGGAAGTTACACAAGAAAGAGATAATGCTTTGTATCAAGCGTTGTTGGCTTTAGAACAAAAAGAAAGATTAGAGAAGTGGCTTAATGAAAAAATTGTTGAAAGCGAGAGATATCCTGATACACAAGAACCAGCTTATTATTATAGAAAGGTTTTGGAGTTGATGAAATGAGTTATTTAACTAAAAGTGAAAAACAAATGGAATTTAATATGAGAAAAGCACAATATTATTTAGGAATACAATGTTCTTTAAGCAAAGGTGATGGAAAGGAAATGAAAGAATTAATGAATGAACTTATTGATGATGCTTTACAAGAAGGTAGGAAAGAGGGTGCGATTGAAGAACTTAAAAGAATTGAAGAAGCTTGGCATCACATTGGGAGTAAAGGAGTTTGTAATTATATTCAAAAAAGAATTAAAGAATTGGGTGGTGAAACAAAATGAGAACTGAATTAGAAACTTTGAATTGGGTTAGAAAGTTAATGAAACCATTACCCGCTTCTGTTGATAAAACAAAGTTGTGGATTGCCGGTAGAAAGGTAAATGCAGAAGAATTTATTCTAATTAGTTTAAGGCAAAAGGTTCTTAGAAAGATTGAAAAATTGGAGAAATTATAGTTACCTATAACTTAAAGGTTTAAAAACCTTTTTTGTTATAAGTATATAAGGTTGGGGGAGTTTAGTATGATAAAGAAATTAACCACTTTCGAAATAGATGAAAAGTTGTGGTTGAAGTTTGAAGAGAAGAGGGTAAAGAATATTGATAGAACTCAAAAATATGCGACAATGAATAAATCAAAAATATTAACAGAATTAATACAAGGCTATCTGGATAATAAGATAGATATTGATTTATCAATAGTAGAAAAAGAACCTCAAGTTAAATCTTCTCAGGCATTTCATATGCCATTAGAAGTATTTGTTAATCTTGAAAAAAGATTAAATGAAGAGAAAAATAAGTATATTGAGGATTTAGAAAAGTTTCAAACCGTTGGAACAAAGAAAAATCTTCTAATAAAGTTAATTAGATACTATGTGCAGAAGTGATTTTAATGATAAAAGGAATAACTTATTGGATAGAAATTTTTATTTCTATAATAAGTGTTCCTTTATTATTAATTTTATCTATTTGTCTTCCTGCAATAGTAATTTATCTATTTTGGAATTATTTAGTGGTACCAGAATTTATGGTAGCTCCTTTAACTATTTCTCAAACAATAGTATTATTTATAGGGTTAATTATATTTAAAGTATTTTTTGGTGTTAGAAAATGATAATGATTGCTTGTGCAACATATTCTGGAGCAGAGCGTTATCTAATACCTTATATTGAAGGAATTAGAAGTCAAACCTTTACTGATTATGAATTGGTCTTTTGTGATAATTCTGACACGGACGAGTTTGCAGAAAAATTAAAATCATTTGGAACTGTGATAAGGTCGCTGGCAAATAAAAATATTCATGAAGCTTTAGAAATGGCTTATAATAAATTAAGAGATTATTTTTTAGCTGGTAAATATACTCATATGTGGATTGTTGAAGCTGACCAAGTAGTTCAGCCGGATGCGTTAGAAAGATTATTGAAAGAAGATAAAGATGTAATTGGTTGTCCTTATCCACTTAATTCTAACAATGATATTGTTTGTGTGCATGATTTTACAACAGAACAAATATATAAAGTGTCAGATATTAAATTAAAAATAAATAAAGAAGGGCCGGTGTTTAAGGTTTGGGGTTGCGGGCACGGAGCCGTGTTAGCTAAAAGACATGTATTAGAAAAAATACCTTTTAGGATTGATGAGAAAAATAAATTAGCCGCTTCACCAGATACTTTTTGGTATCAAGATATAAAGAAAGCAGGTATAGAGGTTTATTGTTTAGGAGATTGCTGGACAGACCATTTAAGAGTAACTGGTGGTGGAATACAATATCCAACTGGTGTTAGAACTTATGAATTGCCAGAATTAACGGTTGTTAAATGTAAAGGAGATTTTTGGAACAATGGAATTAATCCAAAGTTTTTTATTATGAAGGGGCAGAAGAAAGTATTACCAAGAATTATTGATGAGATTACTTATCAAGCATTACAGAATGGATTACTAATTAAATG
>Ga0302237_1000542_pt1 | contig 33037 bp, 19 predicted proteins | sample AAG_UR_Ala_MG_FD_193530 | JGI IMG/M metagenome (GOLD analysis project Ga0302237, IMG submission 193530) | Enriched activated sludge microbial communities from anaerobic digester in WTTP, New Holstein, Wisconsin, United States - AAG_UR_Ala | ecosystem: Engineered > Bioreactor > Anaerobic >... | reverse complement strand
TAATATTTTCATAATGATGGTCCTTTTTGTTATCGCCTCGGAGGGCGACTCGGCTTCCTGCCATTCCTTGGACTGGAAGTCCCAGCCACCACCACCCCGAGGGTTTGTGGGAAGGCTGGCGGGCGGGAGGTCTGTGCGCAAGGGCAATTTTTGGGGGTTGGCGTTGGCAGGCCGGTGCGGAGCGCCGCGTGAGGGCACGCGGCCTACAGGGGACGGGAGGGTACGGGGGGCCCGCGGTTGCCGGAAGTGGGAAGTTGCGAGAGGACATGGGGTCTGCCGCGGCGCACTTCCATTTCCTGTAGGCCGCGTGCCCTCACGCGGCGCTCGGGAGCCGTTCGCCCGGCGCTGAGAAAAGCACCTGCGCGCCTGCCCGGATTGTCTGCGGGAAGGGCTGCTGGTCTTGGAGGGCAAGCTCATCGCTGCCGATCCCTTGCACGTCCAGCGCAAACTGGCCCCGGCGATCGGGCAAAATGGCGGCGACCATCCCCTTCCGGACGAAGTAAGCCAACCCCATCTGTTCCCACCTGCCCGGGCCCTGGGCGCACGGCAAGGCATCCTCTCCGAAGCGCATAACCGCCGTCCCACCCGCAATCCCAGCCTCCCCGGCTCATGATCTAAAAATCAACGGCCCTGCTCCATTTGACCGCGGAGCGTGGCGCCGCCTTGACGCCGGCGGCCATGCCGATTAAGGTGCTGCGGCACTGGATATGTGCCGTTACGGAACCATAACCGCAGAGCTGGCAAGGTGACATCGCAAAACCGGCAAGATGACTTGCTCCCGACCGGCGCCGCCATGATTCGAGGCCAAGGCCGCTGCCGCACGCGCCCCGACGATCCACCTTCCACCCCTCCCGGCCCAGCGTTCCCCGGGCGCGCCCGTAGCTCAGTTGGATAGAGCATCTGCCTTCTAAGCAGAGGGTCTTGGGTTCGAGTCCCAACGGGCGTGCCATTTTTTGGGCCAGGCGGTTGCAATAACGATGTTTGATGATCGAGGACAGATGGGCGGACCGGAGTCCGCCATAGTGATACACGGGGCGCGGGAGCACAACCTGAAGAATGTGTCGCTCGCGGTGCCCCGCGGGCGGCTGGTTGTCATCACCGGAGTGAGCGGCTCCGGCAAGAGCACGCTGGCGTTTGACCTGCTGTTTGCCGAGGGACAACGGCGGTTCCTGGACTCGATGAACGTCTATGCGCGGCAATTCGTGGAGCAGTTGGCGCGTCCAGACGTGGATTTGATTGCGGGCATCCCGCCCACGGTGAGCATCGAGCAGCGCATCAGCCGCGGCGGGGGCAAGAGCACGGTGGCCACGGTCACGGAGGTTCATCACTTCATCCGCCTGCTCTTTGCGCGGTTGGGCACCCCGTTCTGCCCGGAGTGCCGCGTGCCGGTCGAGGCCCAGACCCGCGACGAACTGGGCCGCCGCCTGCAGCGTGAGCTGCGCCAGCGCGGCGACCTGCGGTTGCTGGCGCCGGTGGTGAAGAACCGCAAGGGGTTCCACACCGATGTGGGAGAATGGGCCGCCCGCCACGGCTACGCGGAGGTTCGCGCGGACGGACGGTTTTATTCCACCCGCCAGCGGCTGCGCCTGGACCGCTTTCGCGAGCATGACGTGGAGATTGTTGTCGGCGTGCTGAAGGCGGACGGGCGGCCCCCGGGAGGGCGAACGCCCCCGCGAATCCGCGCCGCTTCGGCAAACGGGGATCCCGGGGGCGCCCGCCCTCCCCGCCTGGAAGGGCAGCGGCTGATTGACGAAGCCCTCAAGCTGAGCCAGGGGACCCTGTTTGCGCTGGATTCACATCAGCGCCTGACCCTTCATTCGACCGAGCGCGCCTGCCCGCAGTGCGGCCGTTCCTTCGCGGTGCTGGATCCCAAGAACTTCAGCTATAACTCCCCGCAGGGCTGGTGCCCGCGCTGCCGGGGTTTCGGGGAGCTGTTTTACCTGCCCGAGGCGGATCGCGGCGCGCGGGCGGACGCGATCGAGGAATCGTGGTACGGCTGGCAGGAGGGACAACGGGAGACCTGCCCCGAGTGCGGCGGGTCGCGGCTGAACCCGCTGGCGCGGGCGGTGCGGCTGGGATGCGCGGAGTGCGGGGCGCGGGAGGCCGGGTGGGAAACCGCGCCGACGATGGACACGTTTGGCCGGATGTCGGTGGCGGAGGCGGACCATTTCTTCCGGCGCCTCAAGTTTGCGGCGCGCGCGGCGTTGATTGCGCGCGACATCCTGCCGGAAATCCGGGAACGGCTGAAGTTTCTCCGGGAGGTGGGGCTGGATTACCTGCAGTTGGGGCGGGGCGTGCCGACGTTGTCGGGCGGCGAGGCGCAGCGCATCCGGCTGGCGGCGCAACTGGGCTCGAACCTGAGCGGCGTGCTTTACATCCTGGATGAGCCCACCATTGGCCTGCACGCGCGGGATAACGAGCAATTACTGGCGGCGCTGGAGCAACTCAAGGCCCGCGGCAACTCCGTGCTGGTGGTGGAGCATGACGAGGCCACCATGCGGCGGGCGGACTATATCATTGACCTGGGTCCCGGGCCGGGCCGGCATGGGGGGGAAGTGGTGGCCGCCGGCACGCTGGCCGAATTGCGGCGGCATCCGGAATCCATCACGGGGCAATGCCTGCGGACGAAGCGAAGCTTCCCGGCGCGCGGGCAGCGGCGCGCGGTGGGCAAGGCGCGGCGGCCGGCGCCGGAACCCGGCTGGCTGACGCTGCGGGGCGCCCGGAAGAACAACTTAAAGAACCTGACGGTTTCGTTTCCGCTGGGCAGGCTGGTGGTGATGACGGGTGTGAGCGGCTCGGGCAAGAGCACGCTGGTGCGCGAGTGCCTGCTCCCGGCGCTGCAATCCCGCCGCGCATCGCGCGCCGCGCGCCGCACGTCCGCGCGTCCCCGGCTCTCCGGGGCGGAATCGCTGCATGCCGTCTATGAAGTGGACCAATCGCCCATTGGGCGCACGCCACGCTCGATTCCTGCCACGTATGTGGGCTTCTTTGACGACATCCGCCGGTTATTTGCGCAGGTGCCGGAAGCGCGGCTGCGCGGTTATTCGCCGAGCCGGTTTTCCTTCAACAGCGCGCAGGGCCGCTGCCCCGAGTGCGAAGGGGCGGGAACGATCAAGCTGGAGATGAACTTTCTGCCCCCCGCGTTCGTGCGCTGCGAGGTCTGCGGCGGGACGCGGTTCAACCGTGAAACGCTCGACATCGAATACCATGGCCGGAATATCGCCGCGGTGCTGGAGATGTCCGTGGAAGAGGCGCGGGAATTCTTTGGCAACCTGCCCCGCCTCCGGCGGCCGCTGCAGGCGTTGTGCGATACGGGGCTGGGCTATCTCAAGCTGGGCCAGACCAGCCCCACCCTCAGCGGCGGCGAAGCGCAGCGCGTCAAACTGGTGAGCCATCTGCTGTCCGGGCTGAAGACGCCCGAGGCGCTGGAGCGCCGGCCCCGGCGGAACCTGTTCGTCCTGGAGGAACCCACCATCGGCCTGCACATGGCCGATGTGCGGCGGCTGGTGGACGTGCTGCAACGGTTGGTGGAGGCCGGCCATTCGGTCATCGTCATCGAGCATAACCTCGATCTCATTGCCGAGGCCGATTGGGTGATTGACCTCGGCCCCGAAGGCGGGGACGGCGGCGGACGCGTCGTGGCCGCCGGCACGCCGGAGCAGGTGGCCCGCTGCCGGCTCTCACATACCGGGCGGTTCCTGCGCGGCATTCTCGCCCCGGCCTAAGCGCGGCGCGGGCCGAATCCCCAGCGGCCCACCGCGAACCTGGCGGCGCCCCGCGGCGCGAGCCGGGACGGCGATGCCGGGCCGGCTATGGCATCCGGAGACGGAAGTAACGTTGCCCGCCGGTGGCGGGCAGTTGCGCCGTGGCGATCCCGCCGGCTTCCGTCAGCATCACGGCGACCGGCGCGTAGGGACCCAGGACATGGTTGGCGGCTTCGAGCACGGGCTCCGGATGCGTGGCGGGCCAACTGACGGCAATCCCCCCGGCCTCCGGCGCCACGCTCAATTTCGGGCGCCGGGGCGGCTCGAAGCTCACGCCGTCAATCCAGAGGGTGAAGCCGCTGCCCCAGGTATCGGCATGGATTTCCAGCGCGGTGATGCGGCTCAGGTCCGGGGCGCCAAAGGTGGAGCGCCGCCAGCCGTTTTCCTCCGTGGGCGAAGCCGCCAGCGGTATCTGGCAGGCCAGCCAGGCGTCCCGGGCGTCGTTGAGCAACTCGTAGGGCCAGCCGTCCTGGTAATATTGATACTGAACGTAGTTGCCATCGCCATCCTTGAGCCGGATCCACGGGCTGCCATTTTGAAAGCCCAGGTTGGGATTCTCGACATAGAACCGGATGTTCAGGGTGCTGACCTCGGTGAGGTCCCACAACGCGTTGAAGGTGCCGGGGTAGCGGACCCAAGTATCGAATCCTCCGTCGGTGACAAACTTAAGCGAGACCTGGCCGACCTGCCGGCGCGAGGCATCGTTCGTGACGGTGCTGCCGCCGCTGGCGCCTCCCTCGGCCCAGGCAACCCAGTCGGCGGCGTTGGTCTCGGTGAGTTCGCGCGGCGGAAAGCGCTGGATGGGGCCGCCGAGCGTGACCTGGCGCGTGAAGGTGGCCTGGTTGGTCTCGCCCTGGTAGTAGGCGACGTTGGCCTCGGTGATGTCGAGCCACGCGTAATCCACCACGCCCTCGTATTCGAGGCGGAAGTGCAGCACGCCATTGGCTCCCGTCACCGCGACGTAGCCAAACGGGTTGGCGCGCAGCACGTCGCCCGTCGGCAACGGCGGGACTTTGGCGGGGTCAATCGGCACGTTCGGCAGGACCAAGACGCCGTTGGAGTCGGTCAGCCCCTGGGCCTTGACCTGCGGGGTGATGAGCCGGCCCTCATCCGGGCGCTCTTCGAGCTGATACACCTTCACCGCCGCGCCGTGGAGCGGCTGGCCGGTGCGCGTGAGAAAGCGCATTTTCACTTCCGCCGGGATGCCATAGAGATACTGGCCGAAATAGCCGTGGGCCTGGTCGAGCCAGTGGTTCATCGCCAGCGCGCTGTGCGGCGAGAAGAAGGGGCTGCACGCGCGCATAAGATCGTCGGGGCCGGTGTAGCCGAGGCCGGAGACCTGGTTCATCTCCCCGCTGAGGTCGAGCTGGTAAATGTCAATGAGCCCGAGCTGATGCCCCATTTCGTGAAGATAGCCGTAATCAATGTCGTCCGCGTCGTTATACCACCCGGAGTTGCGGTAGCTGTAGGGGGCTTCGTGGGCGTAGAACCGGAAGGGGAACACGGCAAACGGGAGGGTGTCAACCGCCGGATCGGGCGCGGTGTCCGCCAGCAGCTCCAGCACGTCGTAATGCACGCGCTTGGCGCAGTTGGCGCTGGCGAACATTTGGTTGAACCGCGCCATGTGATACTGAATCCAGTCAATCAAGTCATCCGTGACCGCGTTCGCCCAGTTGGTCGTCTGGAACCGGAAGCTTTCGTAGTAGCTCGCGTCAATATAACTCAGGAAGGCGACGGACTTGGTGTTGATGGTCACCGCATTGTTGCCCGCCCGCGCGTCGGACGTGGTGAGGAGGAAGCGGACGTCATGCGCCGCGCCGTCCCACGGACGCGCGAACGTGAACGTCGTCCGGCCGCCCGGGGCGAGCGGCCCGGCGACGGAGTTGGAAGCGGCGTTGGTGCCGTCCCATTGCCAGACGCCGGCGATGGCATTGGTCCACGGATTGCTCCCCCGGTTGCGGACCGTGGCGGTGTACGTGACCGGGGCGTTGATGGCCGGCCAGCGCGGCGTGTTGGTCGTCTGGCCATGGCCCAGGCCCGTCGCCGCGCTGAAGCGGTAGGGGCCGTAGCCGGAGGGCTCGGTGATTTCGTAATCGGTGTATTCCGCGGCGTAGCGCGGAAAGCGCGGCGTGCGGGAGATGCCGACGACCTGGAGGTCGGTTTCATCATACGGCCGGAAGCCGCCGATGGCCGTGACCGTGCCCGGCTCGCCGCCGGAGAGCGTGACGGTTGCGACAAAGTAGTAATAGCTCGCTCCATTCACCAGCGGGCTGTCCAGGTAAGTCGTCGCAAGCCGATTCGAGAGGGTTGCGACGGGCGTCAGGCCCGCGAGCGACGTGAACGGCTCCGGGGCGCGATAAATCGCGTAGTGGGAGAAATGCCCCATCGGGTCGGGCACCGGCAGCCATTGCAGCTCGATGGCGGCGTTCAGCGGCCGTGCCGCCTGGCCGGCGGGCGGCGGCAGGTGGATTTCCGGCGCCGCGTTCAGATCGAAGGCATTGTAGAGATTCGCCGCCTGCTGCGAGGGCGTCTGGCCATCGCCGTTGCTTTGCGTCCAGACGAGCCGCGCGGGCAGGTACAGCAGGCCGTCGGACGAGAGGGTGGCCGTGCTCCGGGCGGTGCCATTTGCCGCCACCGTCAGCGTGTCGAGCAAGGTGGCGTTCGCCCCGTCGTCCCGCAGGGCGAAGTAAGTTCCGCCCTCGTTATTGCCCACGACCAGAACCCCGTTGGGCGTCACAATGGGCGACGACGCTTCGCTGTCCCAACCCTTGCTGCCGGTGGCGTAGGACCATTTCACCGAGCCATCGGCGGTGTTGATGGCGTACAACCGGCCGTCGCCTTCCTGGCTGACCGTTTGAAAATAGAACGTCAGCCCATCCTGCGCCAGGCAGCCGGCGCTTTGAGCGCGCTGCGGGTGATTCACCCCGTCCTGCCAATCGAACACCGGCATCGCCACCTGGCTCCACAACGGCTCCCCGTCGGCGTCCACGCCGACGATTCGGATGCTCGCCGCGCCGATGGGCAGATAGACCCGGCCCGACGCCGGATCCACCGTCGGGTCGGCGTCAGTCTCCAGGCCGCCCGTGACGCTCCACCACTCGTCGCCGCTGGCGCCGTCAAACGCTTTCAACTCGGCGCAGCGGCCCGCGGCGAGCACGTTCGTGCGCGCGGCGGTGGTCCAGATCGCCGGCCGGCTGAGGCACTCGCACAACTCCGATTCCGCCTCCCAGGTGACTAAGATGTCGGTGCCCGAATCGGTCCCCGCGTACGGCCGGTCATTCCAGGCGTGCGCGAAGATGCGGCCGTCCGGCGCCACCTTCGGCGAAGCGATGCCCAACCGCTCCGGATCGGCATCCGCCTCGTTATGCCAGTAAACCGAAGGCCCCTCGGCCGACGCGAATGCCATCAACGGATGCGGCGTATCGTCGTTGATGACATAAATCGTCGCGCCATCCGGAGAAAAGGCGGGCGTGTTGACGCCGATGGATTCGCCGCCAGCGGGATTGCCGCTCCAGAAAACCTGGCCCGTGTGCCGGTCCATGCTCTGCACCCCTTTGGGCCAATGATAGCCGCTCACCACCAGGTCTGCCCCGTCGGGGCCCACACCGTCAAAAAACACCATTGCGCTGCAGCTCAGGTTGCCTTCATTGGGCGAGCCCGGAGCCGGCGTCTGCCACCGCAGCACCGCGAAGAAATTGGTCCCCATCCGGTTGGTTGGAACAATGAAATCCGCCCGGCCGGTGTTCTCGGCATCGCGGTGGAGTTGCGTCCAGGCCTCCGCCGACGAGGCCGCCGCGCGCGGCCCGCCGTCCGCCCCGGATGCTCCCGAAGGGAGACGGGGGGGGCTGGCAGGGAAATCGCCAAAGTTTGCGGCAGAAACCGGCGCGGCGAAGACCGTCGCACCGGCCAGCCAGAGGGCCAGCACGCTGGCGGAATGCCGCCGTTTGCGAACGGGAATGGAAGTTGATGGAGTCTTCATAGTTTGGGCTTTATCAGGTCGGAAGGTTTTGGTGAGTTTCCCGGGACGGGAAAGAGCCGAAGCCACGGCCCGCCGGCACGGAGTATGGCAGGGGGGAAAACAGGGATGTGGTTTCAAGCTCACTGGACATGCCATGACATTACCGAAAAGCGGCCCGCGGGTCAACGGGTTTTTTCGCGCCAGGGCATCGCATCCGGGCGCCCGGGTCTCCAGCTTTTCCCCCTGTCCGCAAGCCCGTAAATCCACGCGGAACCCGCGCGGGCTAAGGCTGGGCGGGACGCTGTTGCATCCGGGCGCGCGGGCCAAAGTAGGGATAGCGGTCCCAGTGATCGTCGTCGTTGGCGAGGCGCGGGTCGGCGGTGTCTTTTTGCCACTGGTCCAGGCGGGCGCGGAGCTGTTTTTGCGCGGCGGCATAGGCGGGCTGGCCGGCCACGTTGTTGATCTGGTGCGGGTCCCGGCGCAAATCGTAGAGCTCCTCCGCCGGGCGCCGGGCGAAGCAAAGCTGGTAGAACTGCCGCACCGCCGGCTCATCGCGGTGATCCAGGATGAAGCTCTTGGTCGGGCCGTCGTCGCAGTCGCCGAAGGCGCTAAGGGGATCCTTGTGCGCCTGCGGATCCCCGGCCGGCCAGCGGTCGGGCCGAAGATTGCGCACGTAAAGAAACTCGCGCGTGCGAATGGCGCGCACCGGGTAACCCGCGTCGCCAGCGCGCGCGTTGGCGTGCCGCTCGCGCTCGAGAAAGACGGTGTTGCGCGTCCCGGGTTTCTCCGCGCCGGTCAGCAGCCCCAGAAAGCTGCGGCCGGTCATCGCCGGCAGCGGCGGAAGCCCGGCCGCTTCCAGGCAGGTCGGCGCGAGATCCATCAGGCTGATGAACTCCTCGCAAACCCGGCCGGCTTTGACCCGGGCCGGCCAGCGGACGGCCAGCGGCTGGCGGCTGCCGCCATCATAGACATTGGCCTTGCAGCGCGGGAACGGCCAGCCATTGTCGCCGCTGATGATGACCAGCGTATTGTCGCGCCGGCCCGCCTTGTCCAGCGCCGCCAGCACCTCGCCCACGTCGCGGTCGAAGCGCTGCACTTTCCAGTAGTAGTCCAGCACATCCTGGCGCGAAACGGCATTATCCGGCCAGTAAGGAGGGATGACGACCTTGTTCGTTTTGAGGCCAATGCCGGCGCCCGAACCGGCTTCGTAGGGCCGATGCGGATCATGGCTGCCGAACCAGAAGCAGAACGGCGTTCCCGCCGGCACGGTTTGCAGAAAGGCGTCAAAGCTCGGAAACGCCTGGCCCGCCGGGTTGCGCGTGTAGCCACCGGCCCGGAAATCGCCCGGCCCCCAGCCTTTGCGCGTGCTGCCAATGACATAGCCGGCTTTTTCCAGCAGCTTGGGATACACCGGGTACCGCCGAGGCAGAAACCCCCACAGGCAGCTCCCCTCCTCCAGCCGATGCGGGTATTGGCCGGTCAGCATCGCCGCTCGCGACGGCGAGCACGACGACACCGTGCTGAAGCAGTAGTTGAAGCGCACCCCCGCGCGGGCAATGCGGTCAAAATTCGGCGTATGCACCACCCGGTCGCCATAGACGCCCGCATGCGGCCAGCTCCAATCATCCGCCAGGCAAAACAGTATGTTCGGGCGCGAGTCCGCCGCCGCCGCCAGCACGCCGGCCAGCAGCACCAGGCTGAAATAAACCAGCTTCCGGCGCGGCTCCCGCCCTCCCCGTCCCGGCAAAATCTTATGGCTATTCATCCCGGCCGGCGCAACCCGATGAGAACTTGCTTTCCGCGCTCCCGCCCGCACAGAACGCCACGCGCGGGCGGGGAAAAAGGCTTTTGCGCTCACCGAGCATGCGCCGACTTTATCAAAAGCCGGCTGGCGCTTCAACGCCTTATTTGCGGCGAATAAGAACCGGCTTTCCCCGCGCGCGCGCGCCCGGAGCCGGCGCCGGGAAACTGGCGCCGCGGGTCGCAGGTTGATGTGGCCGCCAGCCCGATTTTCGGATATAACCCGGCGGATGAGAATCGGTTTGTTTGCGTGGTTGATTCTGCTGGCGGCGCTGACGGCGCCCACGCGGGGAGCGGAATCCTACGACCTGGTCATCCGGCATGGCCGCGTGGTGGACGGCTCGGGCAACCCGGCCTTCTTCGCCGACGTGGCGGTGCGCCAGGGGCGCATCGCCGCCCTGGGCCGCATCGAGCGCGCGGGCCGCATCGAAATCAACGCGGCGGGGCTAATCGTCGCCCCCGGATTCATTGACGTCCATACGCACGCCGATGAAGTCGCCACCCGGCCGCTCGCGGAGAACTTCGTGCGCATGGGGGTGACGACCGTGGTCGCGGGCAACTGCGGCAGCTCCACGCTGGACGTCGCCCGGTTCTTTCGCGGGATCGAGCGCACCAACGCCGCCGTCAACGTCGCCACGCTCATCGGCCACAATAGCGTCCGCCGCAAGGCGATGGGCGGCTCTTTTGCGCGCCCGCCCACCCCGGCGGAGCTGGCCCAAATGAAGGCGCTGGTCGGGCAAGCCATGAAAGACGGCGCGGCGGGGCTTTCCACCGGCCTGATCTACCAGCCCGGCGTGCACGCGCAGACCGATGAAATCGTGGCGCTGGCCAAGGTCATTGCGCCCTACGGCGGCATCTACGCCAGCCACATGCGGCACGAAGGCGCCCAAATCTACCAGGCCCTGGACGAAGTCTTCCAGGTCGCGCGCGCGGCGGGCATCCGCGCCGAGGTGTCGCACCTCAAGCTCTCCGGGCCCAACGCCTGGGGCCAGGCCGGCCAGGTGCTGGCCCGCCTCGAACAGGCGCGCGCCGAGGGGCTGGATATCACGCAGGATCAATACGTCTATACCGCCTCCAGCACCGGCCTGAGCCAGTTGCTGCCGGCCTGGGCGCTCGAGGGGGGCCGGGACGAGTTCCGCCAGCGCGTGGCCGACCCGGCCCTCAAAGCCCGCCTGATCGCCGACCTGAAACGCCGCCTGCGCGACCAAAAGCGGGACGACTTCTCCTACGCCGTCATCGCCTCCTGCGCGCACGACCGCGCGCTCGAAGGGCTCAACCTCGCCCAGGCCGCCCAGGCCAAACGCGGCTCCGCCGCGCTCGAGGACCAGATCGAAACGCTGCTGGAGATTCAAGCCCGCGGCGGCGCCAGCGGCGTCTTCCACAACATGAACGAAGACGACCTCCAGGTTTTCCTGCGGCATCCCAACACCATGGTCGCCTGCGACAGCGGCCTGCGGAAATTCGGCGAAGGCATGCCCCACCCCCGCGGCTACGGCAACAACGCCCGCGTGCTGGCCCGCTACGTCCGCGAACTCAAAGTGCTGCGCCTCGAAGATGCCATCCGCAAGATGACCAGCCTGCCCGCCAACACCTTCCGCCTCCCGGACCGCGGCCTGCTCCGGCCCGGCGCCTGGGCCGATCTCGTCGTGTTCGACGCCGACAAAGTGCAGGACCGAGCCACCTTCCCGGCCCCGCACCAATACCCCGACGGCATCCCGCATGTCATCGTCAACGGCATCCCCGTCATCCAGAACGGCCAGCACACCGGCGCCAAAGCCGGCAAGGCTTTGCGCCACTCGCGCTGACGCCGCCCCCCGCCCGGCCCGCCCGCCGCCTCAGCCTCCCGGGGGAACTTTGCTTCCCGGCTTCGCAGTTCGGCTTTGCCCGCCCGCCGCCGATCCGGTATGCTGCGCGGTATGATGAGCCTGACAAATGGCGCGGCGGAGCAGCGGCCGAAAACGCCCGGGAAACGAATGCGGCTCGCCGGGCTGGCCGCCCTGTTGGCCGCGGGACTGGCCACCGGTTGCGCCCACTCGGCGCGGCGGAGCGCGCTGGCGGACGGGGTGGCCTCCGTCCAGGTCCCGCCGGTTCCCGTCTTCCTGAATGGCCCGATGGCGCTGCTGTTCACCAACGTCAACGGGTTCCGCGCCCGTGTGGTGCTGGAAAGCGGCTCCCACGCCCGGACGGAAGCCGCCGGCGAATTGATGGGACAAGACGGCCACCTGCTCTTCATGCCGGCCGCCGGCGGGGCGGCCGCCCGGCGTGCTCCGGCGGCCGACAGCGCCTTCATCTGGAACGTGCCGGCGCAATCCGGCTTCCTCCTCAACGGCCCCATGCAGGCGTATGCGCCAATCCCCGCCGGCTCCCGGCCCGGCAGCCTGGCAACCCGCGCCGCCGCCGACTCCGCCGCCGCCGAGCGCATAGACGGCCATCTCTGCGAATGCGTCCATGCTGTCGTGGCCGCCGACGATGGCACGACCTCCCCGTTCCGGCTGTGGCGGGCGCCGGACTTGAACGGCCTGCCGCTCCGCATCATCGCCCCCGCGGCCGCCGCGCCCCTGACGCTCACCCTGTCCAATGCCCGCCTGGAACCCCTGCCCCGCGAACTTTTCCTGCCCCCCAAAGGCTTCACCAAATACGACAGCGCCGAGGCCCTGGCGCGTGAACTGATGATCCGCCGTCACAACCTTAAACGCCCGACGCCCTACACGTCCGATGAGGACATCCCCCGCGGCAACCTGCTCTTGCCGCCTTAAGACCCGCTGTCACCACGCCGCGCGGCCCGGGCGCGGCGCCGGCTCCCCCCTTGAAAATCTGCGTCCGCCCGCGTAGTGTTGCCCCATGAGTGCAAAGCGGCGTTCAACTTCTCCGGCGGTTTCCCTCCCCCGCGCCCACGGCTGGCTCGCCCTGGACCGCCGCGCCTTTCTCCGTCAATCGCTGGCATGCGTGGGCGGGTTGGCCACGGGCCTGCCCGCCATCGCCGCGGGCCTCGACCGGGGCAAGGCCGTCCCCCTGGGGGTGGCCCGGGGCATCCACCCGGGGCGCGTGGTCTGGGCGCACGATCCCGAGGTGACCACCTGGAAAGGCCCCGACGACGGCCACTGGTGGGAGGGCAACCGGGTGAAGCTGGAGCGCGTGGAGGCCATGCTGGCGCGGGCCGTCTGCGAATTGACCGGCGAAACCACGGTTCCCCGGGCCTGGTCCCGGCTGTTCCGCCACCTGAACCAGGCGCGGGGCAAGGGGGATGTCGGGTATCGGGCGGGCGAGCAAATCGTCATCAAGCCCAACTGGGTGGGAATGATCTTCCACGAAGGCAACGTCAACCTCGATACGTACGCCTTCATCCGCCGGCAAGACTACATGAACACCGCGCCGCAAATGATCCTCGCGCTGCTCGACCAGTTGGTGCGCGCCGGGGTGGCCCCGCGGCACATCACCATCTGCGACACGCTCGCCTGCCTGGTCCACGACTACTACGACCGCCTCCACGGGGACTTCCCGGCCGTGCGCTACGAGGATTACGCGGGCAAATTCGAGCGGGCCAAAGTCCGGACTTCCACGCAGCCGCTCTATTGGAGCAGCCGTCCGGAGGGCAAGGCCCAGGATTACCTGCCCGCCAGCTTCGCCGACGCCGAATATCTCATCAACTTCGCCAACCTCAAGGCCCACACCGGCGGTGGCGTCACGCTCTGCGCCAAAAACCATTATGGCTCCCTCGTCCGCTGGCCGGCGCAAAAGGGCTACTACGACATCCACCCCAACTGCTTCTCCCGCAACCCGCGCATCTACCGCCCGCTGGTGGACCTGACCGGCCACTCCCACCTGGGCGGCAAGACCGTCCTCTACCTCGTGGACGGCCTGTTCTCCGGCGTGCATCCCCGCAACCCGGTTCCGCAGCGGATGCGCACGCCCCCGTTCAACGGCCAATGGTCCTGCAGCCTCCTGGCCTCGCAAGACCCGCTGGCCATTGACTCGGTCGGGTTCGACTTCCTGGCCGCCGAGTGGCCCGACCTGGCGGGCAAAGACGGCGTGGACGATTACCTCCATGAAGCGGCGCTGGCCCCCGACCCGCCGTCGGGAACCTTCTACGACCCGAACCACGACACCCCCACCCGGCGGCTGCCCAGCCTGGGCGTCCACGAACACTGGAACAATCCGCGGGAACGAAAATACTCGCGCAACCTCGGGACCGGCGACGGCATCGAACTCGTCAGCGTGAAGCTGGGCGCCCGCCCCGGAAAATAGCGGCTCCCCGCCAACCGGGCGCATCCCCGCGGGCGCGGGGCCGGGGGGAAAGTGGTGGAGGGAACGACGACCTACCGCAAAACAGTCTCAAAGCCCGCGCTCATCGTAACTCCTTGATAATAAAGGCCGAAGTCACCTCGCACAACCACTTCCCAACAACCCGACCAGAGAAACGATTTTCTCCCCTGATTTCCCGGCACCGGACGAGGGTGACAGGTTTGCAGTAAAACCGGATACCTGGCGCTGAGCCGCAACAACTTCAAATCCGGTTTTCGGACGCCGGTTCGGTTCCCAAAATGGGATTCGAATTGACCCAGGGCATCACCCCTTCGGCGGATACGGATCGTTCCCGTGGCTGTCCTTGTTCTGAATCTTCCCGTCCTTGCCGTGGATGTAGAACTCGGTGCCTTGGTTCTGGCTGATCTTACGCCCGGCGTCGACGGCATCCTGCTTCTTGTCGAAGTGGCCGCTGCTACGGGTAGCGCCGTCTCTCTTGACGTCCCAACCGCCATCGGCATTCGGCACAACATGATGTGATCCTGGTTTCTTTGGCATAGTCGCCTCCTGTTTACTTGGTTTCCGTTGAAATGAGTTGCGTTGCCAGTTCCAAAGCATCCACCGGCCAGAAGCACTCTGATCGCGGGCGGTTGACGCCTGGATGTTCGGCCTTGGGGCGGCAGTTCAGGACCCGCTCAACCCATTGGGCGGGTATGGCGTCCAAGCCGTACACCGCGCCCAGTAGCGCCCCACAAATGGCTGCATTGGTATCGGTGTCGCCACCTCGCATGACCGTATCGACAACGCCAGCTTCAAAGCTCGGGGCATTGAGCAATTGCCACAGGGCATTTCGGAACGCGATCAACACCCAGCCCTGTTGCTGGACGTAGTCATCAGGTGGAGCTTCGGCGGCTCCATGGATAGCGTCCATGAGAGCCGAGTCGGCTGCCAGGTCGGCTGCCCACTGTTTGATATTCTGGTAGAGCTTCCCGGCCTCGCAGCCGGAGGCAATGGCGTGAGCAATCGCCATGGTGAAAAGGGTGTTGGCCTGCAGGCACACCGGGTTCGGATGTGTCAGAGCGGCGTCCTGTTTGGCCCAGTCGCCCACTGTCTCCAACGAGTGGTTGGCCCCGAAGATGCCCAAGGGGCTGATCCGCATCATGGCCCCATTGGCCTGGCTGTCGGGGTTTGGACACCCCCTAAGACCAGCGGAAATGGTCATGCCACAGTCAAAAGGATCGGAGTCGAGCCAGAACTGATAGGCCCGAAGCGCGGCATCGGGATCATAGGTCCCACGTTCTGTCAGCATCCGGGCCAGCAGCAGCGCCATTTCCGAGTCATCCGTCGGCTGACCGGCAATGGTGTTCCATGTGCCGCCATCGGCCAGTTCCCGCACGCCGTTCGGGTAGCTGCGGCGGATCTCCTCCGGCGACTGGAACTCGACCAGGCTGCCAAGGGCGTCACCGGTGAGCTGTCCAAGGAGGCAGCCCTGGGCACGATTAATTATCAAGTCACTGCCCATCGGCCGAAAAGACCTCGACGACATTGCCATCCGGGTCAAGACTTCTGAAAAAAAGCATCCCGGATTTTCCCCACGGAGCCAACGCCGTAACTATCTGCAAATCGCTTTCCTTAATCCACCGAAAGCGCTCAGCAATGTCCGTTGCCTGAATGTAGAGCATCGCTCGAAGTTGAATCCCTTGGGGAACATTGTTCGTGTAGCTCAAAGGAACCAGAACGAGTCCTTGGTCAAAAACAATCACATCCGTGCTTTGTTTCTTCACAGTTAAGCCGAGGCAGTCACGATAGAACCAAATGGCTTTTTCGAATGAGGCCACAGGTATCTTGGAACCGCATCCACGACTTTTAGAAATAGGCTGCTGGTGAGGCACGCTGGTTTGCTTCGGGCTACTGGCTATTGGCTCAAAATCGCCCTTTGAAATCTTGTTCAGGTAGATGATTTGGCCGTCCTCTGTGGTCAAGCGTCGGAATTCGACTTTGAATTTCCCGCTGCGTCCGATGTAGTCACGGCCGCGATTTACCTTGGCCTTTCTACAATCAGGGAGGCTGACGTCGCTCGAATCAGGAGCGATTACAACATCATCAATCCAATTCTTGAGCAAGGATCTCTTAACAACCTCATGAGTAGGCTTGTCATCAATATGTCCGTTTGCTAATCGAAATGCATTTTTCTCGATGTAAGCGGCGTCTTGAATGCCTTGCTTCACAGGTGATAGCCAGTCGGAGCCATTAATGCAGCCGAGCAGACCACCCGACATTGAGGCGATTGTATCGGTGTCCGAACCGATGGCAAAGGCTGCCTTTACCACGCCATTAATTGGATCAGCAGCGTGGCGAGATGCCAGATATACGGAGGCTATCGCGGCAAAGGTTCCGGCCCCACTTATCTTACTGTTGAAGCATTGGAGTTTTCTTAGTACATCGTCATCGAGACTCAAAGCCCCTTTCGAGAGTTCAGCTCGGCAGACTTCAAGATACTCCATGACCTCAGCTTTGGCCGACTCCCAAAGTTTCATGTAGTTCTGAAGGCTTTTTTCCGCTTGGCTCCGCCATTCTGGCGGGATGCTTGGTGTGGCCGGAAGCGCAGACCAGAGATCGACGTTCTTGATCAATTCTTCCACCAATTCACCATAAGCCAGTTTCGAATCCTTGCGAAAAGCCGCCCAAAGCGCGAAACCGTAAGCCAAAGCGCCTAACAGCGCCCGGGGGTGTCCATGTGTCGCTATACCATCAAGGAAAATGTTGGTGGCTATTTTGGGGAATTCCTTTTCGCCCAGAAGCAAGACGTGAGGGAGAACGCGCATCGCGACACCGTTTCCGCCCGCGTCGTAATATCGTTTCACATCCTGCGGCTTCCGGCTAGAACTCCATGGCACGACACCATCCAGCCATGACTCCACAGCTCTTTTGGTTGCTCCGCCACCACCACGTTCATAAACGGACCAAAAGGGTAACTCAACCTGTGTGAAGTGTTCCCACCACCTTTCACCTTTCTGCAAAGACCGACTGAGACACAGTATGAGTTGGGTGTCGTCGCTGTACTCACCTTCCTCAATAATCTCTTCATGAGGAAAAAAGCGGCCGCCGGAGCGTCGAGTCCATCTCTTAAAATCATGCAGACGGCCTTGGGTTTGTCGTGAGGCGTTTGATTTGGCAATTCGCTCGTTGGGCCAACCCAGTGCGTCACCAAAAGCAGCCCCAAGCATGGCTCCTACGCCTTTGCTTGTTTTTAGCCTTATTGTGTTGTTATCGGCCATGTAGACCTCCGTTTTCATATATCGTTTCCGTCGCTCGGACTCCGCGTTGAATCAACCGCGAAAGCGATGCTTTATTGAAAAAGTCCGGAGCGATGTAAATTGGTTTGTCAAGTGCTATTCCCTGGAGCTCCAATCTGCATATTTCCCGATGAACCTGTTCTTCTGTATGAACTGCAATACCGATAATTGAATCAAGTGGAATCGGGTCTTTAAGGAGAACTTCCGCCTGAATATCAGTTGGTGCAGCGGGAAGATGTCTGGCAGGACGAGAAAAAGTAATTCCTGGGGATGTATCCGCGTAAAGTGATCGAAACCCGTTTATCCCTGTTTGGATATAAGCACCCCGAGCCCGGGCGGCATTGCACGGGCAAAAGCAAGTCTCAGGGTGCCACAGGTAGCTGGGATCGATCATCAACACTACCCAGTCCTTGAACAAGTGATCTTGTTCCCGGACTTTCGCGAAGTAGTAGGTGTTCGGATATTCGATAGAACAGCAAATCAGATCATCCCGCCCGTCATATCGGTCTGGGTCGGTCGGATTATGCGGCATATCATACTGCTGAAGTGTCCGCTTCGAACAAAGCCCGAGAGGATCGTCAAAAATATGAGCGAGGTTTCTCGACTGCGTAAAATGGCAGATCCGAGTGATTCCACGGTTGACGCACTCTTGTTGAATCAAGTTCATGGCTTGACCCTCTGGTAGAGTGATTCGTCAACGGGTAGCAGTGACGTAAGCTCACCAGTGTAGAGCAGGATCAAACTCGTTTTTGCTCTTGTTACCGCCACATAAAGAAGTCTTCCATCATGCGTAAGACCATCCTCTTCCCCGTGAGAGTCTATGTAGCCTGGATCGGGAAGATTGTCCGCATCCAAGAAAGGAAGTATCACGACGTCAAATTCAAGCCCCTTAGCCGCGTGATAGGTGCCATGGTAAATGCCGGGGCCGTCATTCCATACTTGGAGGTCGCGGTGCAATCGTGTAGCGTTTGCTCCCAGGGCGGAGCTGAAAATCCTCTCCTGGGCTCTATCCTTTACGAGGATGGCAACACTCTGGGTTTTCCCAGCGCCTCTTGCTGCCCGTAGTGCGATTTCAACTTGCTGATCCTTGTCAGTGCAGTCGACCACGGTAGGCAAGGCACCGTCGGCCCTTGGTGATGTGGGTTCAACCAAATCAGGAATATCCTGAAAAAAAGGCATCCTGGAAATGGCCAAACCCAACTGGGCGATCTGTTTTGTATTTCGATAGTTTTCTTTGAAGAACCACTGCTGTGGGATGTTCAGTCCTGCAGAGCGCCAGCTCATCCGTTGTCCATAGATTTGCTGGGCAACATCCCCGAAAAACGAAAGTGAACCATCCTCGGGGATTGCTGCCGCCAGCGAGCGAATCATCTCTGGGGAGAAGTCTTGCCCTTCATCAACGATTATGTGCTTATAAAAACGGGCCGAGGAATCCTCTTCGAACTCTTTTCGCACAGCAATAGCGATGTCATCCCAGTCATACAATTTTCCGGCGGCAGTTCTAATCTCGAGATACTTGTTGAGAATCTCGTACATGACTGGCCTAAGCTTGCGAGAAAGATTTGTGCCGATACGCCCAACGCGCTCCACTTCCACATATTCCTCTTGAGAAGTGATCCCATGGCTGAAAATCCACTGGATTTCGTCAGAGAAAAATTCGAGGGGCCTCTTAAAGAATTTTGACGGTTCGTAGCCGGATTCGACTGCTTTGACTGCTTGGGAAATGAACGCGTTTCTGTAGTCAGGATCGCAAATACAATTCCTACTCATTTTCCCACGGTTGTTGAGATAACCACGTGCGAATGTATGGTAGGTTTCAACTTGGACATTCTGTAGCTCGATGGGCTTGAGATACTTAAGATAGGTGACAAGTGTTTTATTAAATGTCAGGAGCAGCGTCCTTCCAGCATGTGGCATCGACGACTCGGACAGATAGGCAGCCCGATAGAGCGCGAGTGTCGTTTTACCGCTTCCAGCAGTTCCGAGCACGGCAGTGTGCCCTGCTGAAGGCATGTACAGCACTTCGCGCTGCTTCTTGATAGGCTTTGGCAGATTTCCCCTCATTACGCTCTCACCTTTGATTTTTGTGCCTCGTATTTCGAGCTGTGATCGTATTTTTGAGAACCTTTCGCAGCCTTCATTTCACGTTCCCTCCCAGAGCAAACTCCTCATCGATCTCGAACAGATCCGGTGTGGAGCGATGGACGCCGATGCCATGTTCCATCAACAGCATCACGAGTTGTTCACCGTTCATCAGGGCGATGGGAGTCTTGTCGGGCTGAGCTGCCTCCTTGATGGCTCCGGCACTGAAATCACTGGTGGTGATGATCAGCCCTTGCTCGTGCGCTCCGAGACTGCCGCGCACCTGCTGAACCACCGGAGCCTGGATGTTGTTCTTGAGCTTCCATTTCTTGACCTGGACGGCCATCTTGATGCGGACCACGTCACCGACCACCAGGGTGCCTCGGACATCGATGCCGCCGTCGCCGCTGAGCTTGGTCACCTCAACCATCTCGAAGCCCATCTCCGCCAGCAACTGCGAGATAAGCTCCTCGAACTCACCGGGATTCATAACCAGCAGGCGCTCACGCAGCGCCTTCCGAACCTGGTGGTTGTGCTGCTCGATTTGGAATGCGAGACCGCGTCCCATCCATTGGCTCAGGCCCACATAGCCACGGCCGTGTTGGACAAAGCGAGGACGCTCACCCCGTTTCTGTTGGCGTTTGATCTCGGTGATCACCTGGGCGTACATGGAGGCTTCCGGCGTTTTTCCGCTCGTCACCAACCATCCTTTTTCCAACGCCTTCTCGGTGATTTCCTTGTAGTGCATCGGATTTTTGCCGCCGAACTCCTCAAGCACCTTCTGAGCACAATCGATGAAGGAAAAGCCCGCGTTGGTGGGATGAGGTTTTGATGGCTTTTCGACAGGTGCAAGAGCCGACGCCGTGTCACCTTCTATTTCAGTTGAATCACGGAGTGCGAAGGTTTGAGGACCTACCTTTACAAAGGGCGACTTATCCCCATTGCTCTTGATGTCGGAGTAGAGCCGGGCGCTAACGGTGGCCTCCGGTGTCTTTCCATCAGACTTCCAGAGCCCAGCTTCGATGATCAGCTTGGCTATTTCAGCGGCATGGAGCGGCTTGCCTGCCCCCTTCAGTACCTCTATTGCTGCACTCTGGACACTCATATTCGTCACTCCACCATGGCTTTCAAGAGAGTATCCCTGGTATCGGAATAAAACTGGATGTCGATCTTCGTCGCCATATCATCGGATAGGTCAAAAAGCTGCCGACGGCAGGAAACCGGCATCAAGAGAGCCGAGGCACCTTTTTCAACTGCGATCTCAGCAATGGTTACGGGGTTGTGAATAGGCTCGATAGATCCGCCCAGGTTAATCTCCCCCACGATGATGAGGCCGCCGCGAACACTCTTCTTCAAGAGAGCCGTGCAGAGCGCGATGAGTGATGCCATGCCGAGTTTCGCGCCGGACTTGGATGCGTCAAAGGCTCGGAGTTGGGCGGTGAATTCGTGGTGACGAGGGTCCTTGTCTCCGACCAGTTGCATTGCCCGGGCGTAGAGGTTTTGCTCTGCGTAGCCCATGCTTTCCTTGAAGGCTGGCGGCACGGGTTTGTTGAGGATCTTGACGCCGGAACCCGGACCTTCGTTGATTTCGATACGGTAGAGTCCCGGGTGCTCTTCACCGCCACCCGGAGAGATGGTCCAGACCTGCCCGGGCTCAAGGGGGTCGCCACCAATGCTGTTTTCGCTTTGCAGTTCTGGAGTCGAGACAAACTTTTCTACGCCATCAGCCCCCATCACGTAGCTGAAGTGGGTATTACGGAATTCAGCCGCGCCGATGCGCTTCTGCTGTTCCTTGACGCGACGTCTTGCTTCCATGGCGATATGGACGGCCCACTCGATGTCCTCATCGGCTGCCTCACCTTCACCGGGATAGAGGAGCTTGAGTAATCCACTCACGGTTTTATTGACCGCGTTGGTATCGCGCCCTGACAGAGCGCCACCGAAGAACACCCGGTTTTGCAGTACGCTCACTCTGCTTTGATTGCGAAGCTGGCTCCAACACTCGGACAAGAAATCGCTCACCAGACCGAAGTGATTCGTCAACAGTTCCTTGCTGATTTTGGGAACATCCCAGCCAGGCAGAAATGCGTGGATCCGATCCATGAAAGCAGTGTCGTCTTTCATCTCGGGTGGCATAGGACCAAACAGGTGCCCGATACGCTGTTGATGTTCAACACCCACATCGAAGTTTCCAACCAGGACGATGCTGCCATCGGCACGGATGCTTTCCTTGCCACGGCTGAATTCACCGGACTCCATGTACCCCTTCATGATGTTCACGCCATCCTTCTGGTCGAAAGAGACGCCGGATACCTCGTCGAAACAGACCACATCGTATTGGCAGACCAATCCGCGCTGGCCGGTTGCGTTGTTGACGAACATCCGGGCAACCGTGGCCTTGCCTCCAGAAATCAGATGCGCATACGGAGAAACCTGCTGGAAGAGATGGCTCTTCCCTGTTCCTCTGGGGCCGAGTTCCACCAGGTTGTAGTTACGCTCGACAAAGGGAACCATTCGCAGCATCAGGGCGTCATGTTGCCGCCGGGACAATCCGTTCGGCTCTATGCCGATGGATCGAAGTAGAAACTCCTTCCACTCGTCGGTAGTAAAGGACTTGCGGGCCTCGGCCAGGATGTCGAGCACATCGCGTTTGGATAGTTGGATTTCCCGGAGCGATCCAACACCGAAAGGTCTGCCTTTACTCTCCTGGGCGATGGCCGCATCGTAGTTCAGGCTGATTTCGGCATAGAAACCACCTGTCAGCATTCGCTCATGTTCATTCACCAGTTCCGAGCTAATGCGGACATCGGTCAGACGCAGGCTCGGCAGTGTTGCGATGTAAGAGTCGGTCTTCGCATCCAGGCGAGCGGTAATGAGGTCGATGATTTTGACCTCGCCATTTTCCCTGGCCCGAGCCTTGAAGAGCTCTTCTTCCCCAGCCTTTACCGTTCGCGATTTAAGTTGCCGTTGGACGATCTCGAGACCCTCATCAATCTCGTCCTGCTCAGTGCTGGCGCAGTACCGGCCGAGCAGAAACTCGACCACATACGTCGGCACCGGAAACTGGCGGCTAAAAGTCCGGACCAGATCCTTCCGGACCAGGTACCCCTCTAGCGAGGAGGCCGCTTTTTTGTCGATCTGGTCCATTTCAATCATGCATTACCTCCACCAATTACTGTGGCGATTTGCGCAACCAGCGATCCATTGGCATCGATCAGGACCACTGTCGCTTCCCGCCCCTCCATGTCCTCGTCCTCGACGACCACGGAGGCTGTTCCGTTGTCTTTAAGCGGTTTGCTGCCGACGACCACACTGGACAATGAATTGCCTGCTTGGCTACGAACATCAAGTGATAAACCCGAGAAGTTGCCATCTACGGCAACGGTACAGCGCAGCCCCTTCCACACCACGTCGGTAAATTCGACAGATGCCGCAGCCTGAGCAGATTCACCTCGAGTTACCGTCAATTGCAGCGTCAGGCACTCTTGCAGACTTAGGCCGCCATGGGTGTACTCTTCGCCTTTCTTGAAGCAGCTCACGCCATCGGCGAGGGCAAAATACTGGTTTGGATTCCAGTACCATGGGTAAAGCCGCTCCTCGGAGGTGGCCCCGGGTTTTAATGAGGCGCATCGGCCCCACTTGTTATCGGTCAGGGCGCTGGGAAGATCGATTTTTGGCAACCCTCCGGGCAGCAACAACCAACCATGGTCTGTCACCACCCGAACACGCTTCCAACCTGCGGTCAAAAGCTCCGTGATACGGTCTGTGATCTCAACAATCAGGGCATCAATGTGTTTGGCAAGTTTCCACCCACGGTCGTGGCCTTCGTGGTCGATGTCGCCGAACTCGCACCACGCGTTGCCCTGGCCATCGCCGTTTTCGGTACGGTCCAGCACTTTCCAGTCGTTGTCGTTGAGGAGCTTTTTCAGGTGATAGCCGCCCTTGAGCGACTGGCCCGTGGCGGCAACGCAAGGCTCAAAGTCGCCGCAGTCGTCGGCACCACTGATCAAGTCCCGCACGGGTGAAACTGCCGCCTTACCGGTCGCGGTCACGCTGGGCAGCGCCGTCCAGCTCATGGCTTCCGCTACCTGGCAGCCACGTGCTTCCAGGACAGCCGAGAGACGGCGAGCCGCATCAAAGCGCAGGCCGTCTACAAACAGCACGCACTCGCCCTTGGAGGCGGCAAAAGCCTTGGCGCTGGCGATGGTTCCACCGGGGTAGTCTGCCCCGTCCACCAGCTTTTGCAGATAGCGCGCCGAATCTTCCAGCCAAAGCAGATAGATCGCGCGAACGGCGGCAGTCACTGCATCGATGTCGGCTGTCTTGTCCACACACGCCAGCGCAGATAGCACCGCATCATCGGCGCGCCAACCCTGCGTGGCGTAAACAGCCTGCAAGTCCGCGACCGAGCAGGCCGCCAGCGCTGTCTTGGTGACCTCGGCGATCACTGCGAGGTACTTCACTGCGAGGGCCAAGGGTGACTCGCCAAGTTCGGCCCAGACGAGCTCGCGGCGCGGTGCATGGGTCTTCTCAAGATCCAGGATCCGCTTCCTCGCTTCATGCGCAGGCATATGGCTCAAGGCCAGCAAATCACGGTGAAGTTTTTTCTCCTGGTCGTCATTCCACTGAGGCCAGCCGTCGAAAGACCCGTCTCCCATGTGCCAGAAAATGGTGTCACTCGGCGGACGACATTTTCTGATTTGTGCCGGAATGTTGGGGTAGCGCTTAGGTGCCTCACAGTAGCGCTCCCAAACGGCATGCCACGGACCTTCATGGTTTGCGAGCTTAGTGCTCCCGGCCAAAACCCCTTCGGCCTGTGGGTTGAAAGCCAGTTGAGACTTGCAGACCTCGACAAAGGCTTTCCATTCGTTCTCGCCACGACTTGCCTGGAACGCGTCCCCTTGATCGAGCCATTGCAGGAGGTCGCGGACCGGGTCGCCACCCGTCAACAGGGTGTTGAAGTAGTCCTTGTCCAGACGCTTGCCTTTCAGCAAAGAAACATCCTCGTCGAGGAGCCGATACAACGCGAGCTGCATGGCGTTCTTGGCATCGTTGTCTTGGGCGACGTCTAGGCCCAGCCCGCCCTGATCGGATTTCAAATAGGCCAGGATCGTCCAGTCTTTCGCATTGATTTGGGACCAGATCACGCCCCGGTATTGCAGTTCAGCAAGTGGCTTCAGGTGATCCGGGCAACTTTCGACAGCCCGCAGGTCCTGGCGGCTGACGCCCGGCAGATAAAAAATCGGCGTCCGATCCTTGGGCAGCGAAACATCCTGAGCTCGACCGGCAATCACGCAACGCAACCAGATGGCAGGCCCAATACGCTTTTCTGGCGCATAGTCGCCCAGGATCATGAGTTCGGGCAGTTCGGCCTGAAGAACGGGTATGACGGCTTCCCACTGACGGTCACGATCCGGCCACAGGATGCAGGCCGGTGCAACCTGAACCTCCGGGTTGAAGACGGCGGCATCGCGAACCGCTTTCAGGAGATGATCAAGCACTCTCATGCTTCACCACCAGAGTTATCCGCAGATTGCGCCGATTCACGCAGACTATTTTTCTCTAAATCTGTGCAATCTGTGTCATCTGCGGACAGATATTTACCCGCAGATGATTCCAGTTTTTGCAGATGGGGGCTGTATTCATTCATCAATCTGCGTCCTTCTGCGTTATCTGTGGATTCTTTTCCCGTGCGGCGCGTTTCTCGGCCAGGGTCAGGTGGTGGTCGTTGATGCGGTCGCCGTCAAAGATGTGATACCAGGGGGCGGATTGCACGTCTTTGCCACGATCTTTGTCCCACTTGATGTTGGGTTTGTCGCGCAGGATGCCGGCGTCTTTTTTGCCGACGTCGGGCACGCTCAGGAAGGGGCGGATGTTGAGGCGCACGCCGTCGTTGAGATCGGGGTGCCAGCCGATGGGCTGTTGTTCCAACGGTTTCCAGCGCACGAAGATGTCGTAGGGGGCTTCGCCTTCGAGGATCAGCTCCAGGCGTTTTTTCAGCACTTCAGCAGCGGCGAGTTTTTCCTGGGCGCCGTCTACGCCGCTTTCGGCATCGCGCTTCTGGCGGCTGATCCAGTCGCCGAGGTAGGTGTAGATCAGGGCTTCCAGCGTCTTGTAGTCGAGCTTGTGGTAGTTGACGAGGGCGGCGAAGCCGTCGCGCAGGCCGTCCCAGATGTGCCAGATGAAGGGGCGGTGGTGGAAGAGCTTGCAGTGCTGGGTGAAGAACTTGTCGCGCAGCCAGGTTTCCAGCGACTTGCCGGCGTGGTCGGCGGCGGTCAGCAACTGGGCGAGAACGTCGTTGCTCCAGGCATCGCCGTAGGCTGCGGCCAGCAGATTGAGCAGGCGGTCGCTGGCGGCGGCTTCGCGGCCCACGGGCGGGATGCAGACGATGCCGTCCTGGTCGGCGTGACTGGCGAGCGACTGGCTGCGGGCAATCCATTCACGCGCCTCATCCGCCAGTTCCATGTCCGCATCGCTCTCCGCCGGCCAGCGGTAGCCCAGCAGGCGGGCGACGGCGACTTGCAGCACCGTGGCATCGGTGCGCAGCGGGCCGTGGGCGGTGCACTTTTTATCTTCATCCCAGATGACCGAGCCGCAGGGGTGGCCGTGGAACAGCCACTGCGTGGGGTCGTCGGAATAGGGTTGGGGCAGGCCGTGGGGATAGCGCTCGGCGGCGACTTGTTGCCAGTGGTCGAGGTCGAAGGGGACTTTGACCAGGGTGGCGTTGGTGACATTCAGCTTTTGGTCAATGCGGCGAACGGCTTCGTTGTATTCGGGGGAGGAGCAGAAGCACCAGATGGCGGGGAGGTGGGATTCTTCGTTTGGGATTATTACAGCCGTATTATTATCAAAAGCGAATTTGTTGTACCATGTGACTGGCAATTCACGCATTTGGCTTACTAAAATGCCATTTTTGTTCCAAGCACCAGTTCCGTCTTTCCTAGCGCCTTGAAGCTCGTCGATAGTCCCCTGCCCATTTTCCCATCTTAGAAGTGTTTCATTGCCACCAAATACTTGAGTATCCTTGACTGTGCTTTGAAAAGGAATCCATATTGAACACCAATTAATTACCTCCCAAAAATATAGCTTCATTCGTGGCATATCGCCAGAAGTTAGGCCATGAAAACTATACGAGATAGTTTCGAGTAAATCCCCTTTGGAATCTTCATCCAACGCCACCCGCGCATCCGGATTCCCCAACTGTCCCTGCTGGCTGACCGCCGCCAATGCCCCCTCGCGCAGCAGGCGGGCTTTTTCCTCGGGGTTTTTGGGGGCGCTGGCATCCACGCCATGCAGTTGAAAATCCGCTGCGGCCTGGGCGCGGGTTTGGGTTAGCAAAATGATGAACGCACCGGCGGCCTGTGGGCTATCAAAACCGCCTTCCCCCAGCCGCGCTAGCAGGTTCCATTGCACGCGCTGGAGCAGCGATTCGCGCTGCTTTTTGTAGCTGGTCAAAAACAGCCAGTTCTGCGGCATGACGATTTGCACCACGCCGGCCGCTTGGCACAGCTCCAGGCAGCGTTCCAGAAACACGTTGGCCAGGTCGTTCTTGGCCTCGGGGTAATGGGTTTCGCAGAAGGTTTTCAGCGCCTCGCTTTGCTTGCCGCGGGCGAGATAGGGCACGTTGGTGATGACCAGGTGGTAGCGCCCCGCCAGCAGGCGCGCCGCTTCCACAAGGCCCTGGGCGCTGAGGGCCTGGTCCCAGCGGGTTTCCTCTTCGCTGCGTTTGGCTGCGGCCTCGCGTGCCAGCGCCGCGCCCAGAAAGTCGCCCAGTTCCTGATAGCCGGCACCCAGCAGATCGCCTTGGGTTTTGTCCGGTGACAGCAGGCTGCCGAGCAAGGGGGCCTGGGCAAAGAGCTGATGCAGCCGCGCCAGCCCCTCGCGCAAATGCGCGGCATTGGGGGCATCGGCGGGCACCAGGGCCTGCCAGTCCTGCGCCTTGGCCGCCACCTGCAAACCGCAGCAGGCGATGTGGGGCGCGGGGATTTCGCGCACACCCAGCGGCTGGCCGCGCTCGTCGGGGTAGCGCCAGGCTTCCAGCGCCACGGCAAACACGGCGATTTCCACGCAGCGCGGGTCCAGCTCCAGCCCGTGGAGGTTCTCGGCCAGCACGCGGTCCACCGCTTCCCTGGCGCTCAGGCCCTCGGCCGCCATGCGCATGGGCACCAGCATCAGGAAGGCGGCCACCAGAAAGTGGCCCGAGCCGCAGCAGGGGTCGAGCAGTTTGAAGTCGGCCAGTGAGTCGGGCCAGCCCTCGAAGCTGCCGGCAGCGGGCGTGCCGTCCTCCAGGGTGCGGAAGTAGTCGAGGTTCACAGGACATGGCTTAGCCGGGTGCCGCGTGGCCCACCAGGCGCCGAGCGAGTTGTGCAGCAGGAAGGCCACCATGTAGGGCTCGGTGAATAGCTGGGTGACGGCGGGCAGCTCGTCGGCGCCGATCTTCACTTCGGACTGGTTGATGCGCTCCTTGTTGTCGGCCTGCCAGAACTGGTACACCCAGCCCAGGCTGTCGCTGGCCTGAAAAACATCGGCCGGCAGCGCGGCCAGCAACTGCTCCAGCTCGCTTTGGTGCTCGGGTGCAAAGCCCAGCTCGAACACCGGCGAGCCGGGCTTGAACACCTGCGGCAGCATGCGGGCGGCCAGCGTGCCGGCCAGCTCCCAGCCGCTTTTGGCGCCTTCGTCGGAGGCCAGCTCGTCGCACTCTTCCAGGGTGACGGCCACGCCGTCGTACATCAGCAGGTTGTTGTCGGCCAGAAAGCGGGCGAACAGCATGCGGTGCCAGTGCTGGTAGGCCACCTCCTGGGTGAGGTGGTCCATGGTCTGCACCTTGCCGCCGTTCAAGGAATCGCCCAGTTGCCGGCCGTGGGCGCGCAGGCGGCGGCGCAGCTCACGGTCCTGTTCGCTCAGGTGAGCAAAGGGCGCGGCCTCACCCACACCAAGCTGTTCCAGCGCGGCAGGGGCGGCGTCCTCGGCAATATCACGCGCATCCTTGATGGTGCGTTCGAGTCGGTTTCTTAATGTTTTGTCGAGCGGCTGCATGCGTTATTTCCCCTGAAGGCTGCTTATCGAATTACTATCGGCCCGTTTTGCAGGGCGGCCTTGAGTTGTTGTTTCACGTCGTCGACCCAGGCATCGATCTCCTCATCGGTTTTCAGCGTGCGGCGCGGTACCTGAATGAACTGAGCCTGGGGTTCACAAAGTTCGGCGGCACCGCTGGCGACGTTGTCGAAGCGGACGGGCATCGCTGCCACACGGTCGGCAAACATCGACAGGGCGCAGTTGTCCAGGGTGGTCAGCACGTCGATGGTCGACTGCACCTCCACCTTGGGCCGGGCAGATTCGTGCAGGAACTGGGCGGACATGAGCTGGTAGCGCTGTTCCAGTTCCAGTTGCTGCCAGTTACTGTCATCTGCCAGGCGCTTGAGGCCCTCCGCATGACGGGAGGCATATTCGCCATCGAGCTTGTTGAGCTCATCGCGCAGCAGTTGGGTCAGGTTGGCGATCAGCGGTCCGACCAGGTCGGGCTCTTCGAGTAGCTGGCGCTGCTGCTCGATGGTCTTTACCTGGGCCAGGATGACCTCGGCGTCCTGAAGCTCGGAGGCGTGGGCCATCAGGCGCTTCAAGACGCTCCAGTTGGGCCAGCGTTTGGCGATGCGCTTGGCGAGATCGGTCCAGCTATCGATGTTGCCGCCCAACTCTTCCCGCCGGTTGTAGAGAGCAAGCAGTTGCTCATTGCCCGCAGTAAGGCGGATTTCATCGAGGGGCGCGGTGTCCGACCGGGCCGGTTTCGGTGCCTCGCCGCCTGCCTGGTCGGCAAGCTCCACCATTTTCTGCAGGAACTGCGGTATATCGGCCAGCTCCTCGCCCTGTTTGGCCGAGAGGCCGACCTTCTGCAACAGCTTACGGATCTGGATGCGTTGGGCGGTGGTGACGGTGGCGGATTCCACCTTGAACATCACCTTGCCGATGGTTTTGCGCTCCAGCTCCTTGGGGTCGAGGGTTTGGCCACGCTCGTCCTGCGCCCGGATCAGCCCGGCCACCAACAGCACTTGCAGGCCGCCGTCCACGGCGTCACGCGACCATCCGTAGGGTGAAGACTCGAACTGAGTGCGGATGTCCGCGCCTTTTTTGCCACCAGCAATGAAGCCGAGGATGGCTTTGCACACCGGGTTTTTCGCAGGTTCGCCTTCGTCACCGACGGCCTTGAGCGCATCGGGAGCACCTTTCTGGGCTTTTTCATAAACCTTGGACCAGCCCACGTGATCGGCAGTATGGAACTGCGGGTAGAGCCGTTGCAGCGCGTTGCCGGAGGCTTCGAGCACCATCTCCTGCAGATCGTTGCCGAGGATTTCATTGCCGCCGCCCTGAAAGACGCGGGCTCCGGAGAAGGCTTCTTCGAGCAGTTCGCAAATCTTGCCCTCGGCGGTCTGCTTGGTGGTCTCCATCGCCGCTCGGGCTTCAGTGCCTTCCGGGGTGTTGGGAACCCCGCGTTTATCCAGCGTGGCGCTGGCGGCCTTGTAATCGATGAGGTGGTGGCGGAGGTCATCGGCCGAACGCTTGGGAATGAACACAAAGACGGTCGGGGACTGATTGCCCGCTTGCCTTGAATCGGCCCGCACTGAGTTTTCGTCAATGCTCCAGCCGTCGCGAACCCAGACGCAAATGCGCTGATCGGCATCGGTGGGGAGTTGAGCATCAAAAACGGGATAGATGTCGCGGGTGACCTTCGAGCTCCCCTGGGTGAGGGAGAGCTTGCGCACCATCTCGCCAAAGCGCTTGCGGATGCGGTCATCGCGTTCGGCCTCGATGCGGTGCGCCTCGTTGGACAAGGCGGAGCGCTGGCTCAGGAACTCGTCGCTCCAGGCCGCGCTCTCTTCGGTCTGGATGCGGTATTCATCACCGACCTTCATCAGCAGCTCGCACTTGTCCAGTAGGCCGGGCAACTTGCTGCGCAAACTGCTGCTGCCGCGAGAAAGGTTTTCGACCAGTAGATCGGCGAGGGTATCAATGGTGGCCCGGATGCCGATTTCGTTGTTCTGGCTGCCAAGCTTGTTGATGAGGAAGACCAGGCCGCAGGCACGGGCCATGAGCTGTTCTTCTTCCGATCCCTTGTTCCAGCTCATGGTCTTTTCGTGGACCTTGCGCGGCAGAATGCGTGACTGGAGCAATTTGTCGGCAGAGTCGAAGTAGAGATAGTCGGCCGGTACAACATGGCCCAAGGGCTCACTCAGGTTGGTCTGAATAACCTTGTGAACCATGCTGAGCTGGTTGCGGAGCTGGCTGTCGGTTCCGGTCTGATCCATGACCCGCAGGGTGTTTTCCCAGAAACGACGGCGCACCGGCAGAATGGGATAGTCCTGGGGGAAATGTGGAATGTCGTCTTGCCTGTGACCAATGGTCGTGCCTGCCAGATGCCGGGAGATCTCGCCCAGGTTGGTTTGCATGATCTGCTCAATGGGCGACTTGGCTTCCGGCTTCTTGGCCAGAATGACCTGACGGATGACCGCATCGACGTCGGCATCGGAGAGTTCCACGCGGATGGTGAAACGCCCTTCAAGTTTCTTCAGGTTGCTGGTGCCGGTCACGGCCGTCTGACCGGTGCCAATGAAGAGCAGTTTGCCGCCAATATTCTTGCTACAGGCTTCCACCGCCTCCTGGACATCGATGGAGCGCTGACTGTCTTCGCCGATGTACTGCTGTACCTCGTCGAGCACCACCAATGTCAGCGGGAATTTGCCATCCTTCGTCAGGGCCTGCCGAATGGCCTTGAGCATGTCATCGCTGGAGACATCCTGAACGTAGGGGTAGAGATTGTTCAGGGTCTCGACGCAGGATGCGGGAGATGAAAAGAGCTTGGGCTTGGCCTGAACCAGGGCGTCGTGAAGCCCCTCGGCCACATAGAAGTTGTCCAGCTCTTCGTCCCAGTCGAAGCCATTCTGCTCAACATGGGAGCGGACCTGGTCATAGATGCCTTCGTGCTTGAGCCACATGACGAATCGGGCAACCGGATATTGTTCAGGCAATCCAGCGGATTTGAAGAGGATGCGCAGGAGTGCCAGTCGGACACTGCCGCTCGCACCGGCTCCCAGTGTGCCGGATGCGGCGTGCAGGCCCCCATGGCGTTTCGCCTGGGTGCTCAGCTCTCTGAAATTATCAGTGATGCCCTGCGGCAGGTTGGCAATGCCGCGAGCCGTGGCTCCATCCTCGAAGACCGTGTCGACCCAAAGCGCACGGAGCATTTTGACAAGGTGCGATTTACCTGATCCGTAAAAACCACTGACCCAGACAGCGGGTTGCTGTGCCTGGTCGATGTTTTTGAGGTAGGTCTCGAGAATATGTGACATCCCCTTTTCGTATTGGCCGTCACAGACGAAGGTCTCCAGCTCGTAACGGAGTACCGCCAGGGCCTGACTGGTCTTCTCGTCGTTGACGCTTGCCACACCCTCGTTGACCAGTTTCCGGGTGGCCGGATCTTTTTGGTAAATATCGCGATTATTCATCATCAACCCCTCGTTCAATATTCCTTGTCCGCAGTGATCGGTACAGCGAGATAGTTCCACCCGTCATAGCCATCCAGCAGCCTGTAGTTGTTGTTTTCATAGCTGCCCGGAAAAAAGACCAGCAGCCGTCCCTTGACCATCGGGGCCAACTTGTCGACGACCTCTTTCACTTTTAGAAATCCGAAAAGCGAACCGACGCCTTTAATTGCTACGACGGAATCGGGTCCGATCTCGTTCTTTTGGAGGAAGTTCTCGAATTCATCGGTGATGAATGCGAGGTATTTCGGCAGTAGCGTGGAGAGCAGATGCGGTTTCTGAAAGTAGCTCTTGGCGTATCGTTGCGAGGCGAGCCAAATGGCAAAAGTATCCGTCAGGTCGAACATGGCCCACTCGTGGCCTGACTGTCGCGTGACGATTTCAAACTCATCGACCTTGGTCCGTAGCCAGCGCTCCTCCGTTTCATTGTAGACACAGAAGATCACGCGCTGTGCGGCAGCGGCATCATCGCGCCACGGCACGGAGATGTATTTGTTGTAGGACTGTATCAGCCGCTTAACTCTGCTCACGAAGCCACTCCATTTCTTCTTGATTGATCAGGTTCGGAAACAGAACCTCGATGACGTCACCCACGCGTTTGAACACGATCCAACCTTTGCGAGAGGCCTCTTCGGCAAGTTCAATGGCTTTGTCGAATGTGCAATCGAGCAACTTGGTGTATTCGGTTTGGAAAAGCGACTGTCCCCGCACGCCAGTGAGATAGCCAAGAAGCAAAGCGTAGGAGACGCTCCCGGCGGTAGGGTTAGCGCGGGAGCGCACTTTCCGGGCGCGTCCATAGAGATGGCCAGATCTGGTCCATGTCGAATTGATATTTTGCGCTGTTGATTTCAGCGTCGCCTTGCTGAAGCGGCCTGGCTCCTGGGCGTCAATAAATTCCTCAAGGGACTCACGGGTAATCGTTGCACCTTCCGGAAATTTCAGAATGAACGGTGCGGTAGACCGGAAAATGGAGTCTCGAGCGTAAGTGCAGAGCAGCGCCAGCAATGGTTGTCCATCGATGTCGCGATTCCAAAAGTAGAGAAGAGCCCGGAAAAGGACGTTGGTGCGGTCAAGCGAGTAAAGATCAACGAGATGTCGATATGTGAGCGTGCGGGTCTTACCAGAGCGCTTGCCCAGGCAGTTCTCATCATCAATCGCCTGGAGGTAATCGCTCTTCTCAGCCTCGGGCCGGTCGACATAGGTCAATAAGGCCCCCAGCTCCTCAAGCATCATGGTACGAGAAGTATGAGCGCCTCCGCGTTCGAAGCTGAACCCGAACCGGGATAATTGTTTATTCTTTTCCGTCATGCTCACCGCTGGTCTCACTTGCTCCGCCTTTGCGAACCCACTCGTCGATTTCGT
>Ga0302237_1000541_pt1 | contig 33082 bp, 30 predicted proteins | sample AAG_UR_Ala_MG_FD_193530 | JGI IMG/M metagenome (GOLD analysis project Ga0302237, IMG submission 193530) | Enriched activated sludge microbial communities from anaerobic digester in WTTP, New Holstein, Wisconsin, United States - AAG_UR_Ala | ecosystem: Engineered > Bioreactor > Anaerobic >... | reverse complement strand
GGCAAAATATTTAATTTAAGTAATAAAAAGCCTGGAAGGCTCATGTTTAAAAGCTTTCCAGGCAAGCATCCAATAGAACAATATATCTTTTTTAAGGAATCATACACATAATTATTGACAGACTCCATAAGAATGAGGTACTCAAGGCTCTTTTCTTTTTCAACATATAATTCATCTGCTTGTTGCGTTTATTATTTGTCTATCATCTCAAGGAACGCCCCAACACGAGTCAGTATCTGGCCAGAATCCGATTTCGAATAATCTGTTTCAAGATACAGATATGGAAGTCCCAGCTTTCCGGTAACGTGCTTTTTGACCTGGAAAGATTCGACGTTATATGTGTGACAGGCCTGAAGGACTATTTCCACGACTCCATCGACCTTGAATCTGTCTGCCAGCTCCGACAGCAACTCGTATCTTGCCTGGTTCGGAGACATTACTGAGCATGCAATGTTAAGGTACTTTTCAGCAAGCGCATCGTAACAGTCCTTGCTTTCGTCCACAAGCGTCTCCTTCTCCTTGGCACCGCCGCAGTTTTCATAGCATACGACAACCCCACCGCTGTCTTCTATGGCCTTTATGACCTTGTCGGCAACGCCTCCTGTTGGGCAGCCTGTAACCATTATCCTTGGGGCCTTGTCTGAAATAGGCCTGCTGCCGGCTTCGTAGTCCGACCTTATCTTGTCGATTATGCCCTTCATGTTCTCAATAAACTCCAGCCTGTCGAACTTGAACTCAGAACCATACAGCAGCTGGTGCATTTCATAGCCGCTCATAGGCGGAGGACACGCCATCGACAGATTGTAGAACTCTCTTAGAACTCTTCTTTCCTGATTTCTGAGCTTTATTGCCGCCTTAAGTTTTTCATCAGTTATTTCAACGCCAAGATCCTTCTCAAGCCTTTCCTTCAGCTTTATAATCTCGTTTTTCCAAAGTTTAAGAGCCTCGCTGCAGTCATATGTCTGCGGAAGTTGCATAACATGCACAGGCTTTATATCGCCAAGCAATTCAAACATCTTCTTTTTGCCGTCGCATGTAGTCTCGCCTACCAGCAGATCTGAGAAATAAAAGTACGGACACTTGTCCGTCACAGCAAAGCCGTAGCTTGACTTTATGAGTGGACACAGGTTCCTTGGCAGATCTTTTTCCGCATCAGGTATAGGTTCCTCGCTCGTGCCGCAAAGACCTACGGCAACGGCATCAGCTGCCATTATTATCTCCTTCGGGGTGTATGTGCAGAATATGCCAACAACCTTCCTGCCGCTTTCTTTTATGTCTTTCATTTTCAAGAAGCCTTCCTTTCTGGCTTCACTGAAGTCTTCGAATATTTCCGGCAACTCTTTCAAAAGCTTTCCTCCTCATAAATTAGTTGATTTGACTAGTCTTCCAAGCTGAAAAGCATCTTGGAAACCCATATGGCTTCTTTAGTCTCAAGGCAGAATATCTCATTTTCCGGAAGCTCCATGCTCTTGACCCATGAATCATAATGCTCCTTCGTACAGAAGAAGTTCATTATATTTCAGCAGCTGCCAGACCAGTTCTGGCTGCTGTTGAGATCCACGTGAAGCACGTGCGCCGCTTCAGGCGAAAGGCTTACTATCTTGCCGTCCCTTATCTCCACAGCCACGTCAGCTCCGCACTCGCTGCATTTTGAATTGACCTTTATGTTCTGTTTGAAAGTAAAGGCGCAGCCCATACCGTCCACTGCGCACATCGCACTAAAGCTCCTACCGTCCTCAAGAGTTATCTGGTGATTTGTAGGAAAGCCGGAGACAGGGTATATAAAATTTATGTTCTCTTCTTCGTCAGCAACTGCAGCTTTTTTCTCTATTATTCTTCCGATTGCGGCCTTTATATTTTCTTCGCTCATTCCAAGCTTTTCCTGGGCATCTGCCTGAATGTATCTGAAGTTATAAGGAGCAGCGCTCTCTATCATGCTGTTTATAATGTGCATTCTCACTTTTCTCTCGTCTGCTTCAAGCCTTGAATCCATACTGTCTATAAGCAGCCTTTCAGCCTTATGATACTTGAACTCCATTTCGCTTACATGCCGCTTTATGGCATCATTGCCTTTGATATTGAAACTCTCCATGCAAAAACCACTTCCCATTTATAAAATTTATAGGTATAATTGTTTATGGAGAACTCTATAAACGAAAAGTTTATAGGGCGATTCAGGAAACTGCCCCAACAGTTTCCTTTTTTTTGCCTTCGAGCCGCCCATTTTCATATGCACTCTTGCCTATAGCGTTATAATTTGTTCAGCTCCCGCCGATCCCAGGGTCGGATAAAGTATAGGGAAACATCCTATAGCAGCTCCAGGCACTAGTCTGTCCTGTATTTCCCTTTCAATTGCGCACTGATCGCATGCCAGCAGCACCATACCAGTCTTTTCGTGAAGCGCCGACAGTCTTTCTCCTATTTCAGTGCCCTCTAGCAACATGAATGTGTTGTCAAATACAAAAAACATTCCCACAACTTCAGCTCCGTGTATTCCCTGCTCAAGCTGAGGTATTATCATGTCCCTAAGTATTTTTCTTGAGTTGTCCGAGCTTATTACGTATGCCACCTTCATTTAAATCTCCCCTTATAGTTTTTTAATTGGTGAATTTTCTATTTGCCTGCGAGGGCCTCTTTTAGAGCGTCTGTTAGCATTTCCTTGTATTCATTGTAGCGTTCGCTCTTTCTGTCCCTGGGCCTTTCCATGTCTATGCTCATGTCCTCGAGTATTTTGCCCTTGTCTCTCGACATGACTATTACCCTGTCGCTCATGTATATGGCTTCCTCGACATCGTGAGTTACCATTACAGCCGTTGTCTTGGCGTTTATCACCAGGTCCTCCAGCTCCTCCTGGAGCAGCTGCCTCATCTGGAAGTCCACTGCCCCTAGCGGCTCGTCCATAAGGAGCAGCTCAGGCTGGCATGCAAGCGCCCTAACCACAGCAGTCCTTTGCTTCATTCCGCCCGATATCTGGTGCGGAAACAGCTTTTCATTGCCTTCAAGGTGAGCAAGCTTAAGTAACTCCGCAAGCTTTTTTTCCCTTTCTTCTTTTTTCATGCCCTGCTGCTTCATAGGAAACATTATGTTGTCTCTTACGTTCATCCATGGGAAGAGTGCGTAGTTTTGGAATACAAAGCCTCTGTCAGGGCCGGGCTTTGTGACCCTTTTACCCTCTACAAGAATATCCCCCGAGTCCGCCTGCTGAAAGCCTGCAATAATTGTAAGCAGAGTCGTCTTGCCGCAGCCTGATGGCCCAAGCAGCGATACGAACTGTCCCTTTTCAACCGTGAGGCTTATGTCTTCGAGCACGTGATTGAATGTTTTTTCATTTTTGAAAGTCTTATTTATGTCGCGAATTTCAAGATTCATTATTCAGCATACCTCCATTTGGTGATAGCCTTGTTGAGATACTGTATTACCCTGTCTATCAAGAAACCTACTATAGCCGCAAAAAACATCAGCGCAACCAGCCTTTCAGTCTGCATTCTCGTTTGCGCTTCAACCATGGAGTAGCCGAGACCGGCACTCGTAGCAATGAACTCCGCTCAGATAACGCTCATCCATCCGGCGCCTATAGCAATCCTTGCAGCAGTTAGTATGTCAGGCAGTGAAGCTGGCAGTATTATGTTGAAAAATACGCTGATTCTTCCTGCGCCCATGCTCCTGGCCGCATTGTAGTAGTCCTTAGATATGCCTTTTACCCCCTGTATTGTGTTGAGTATTACAGGGAATATTCCCGAAAAGGCTATAAGGAATATTGTCGGCCCATCGCCTATCCCAAACCATACAATCGTAAGAGGAACCCACGCCATTATGGGAACCTGTCTTATAGAGTCTATAAAGCCTCCGAGTAGCTTGTCCGCAAGCTTTGAAAAACCCATAAGAAATCCGAGCGGAAGTCCGAAAAGCATGGCAAAAACAAAACCTTTCATTACCCTGCCAAGAGTTATCAATATGTTTTTGACAGTCTCTGGATCTGTAACACACTCAAGAAGCGCCTTCATTGTAACTGCAGGATAAGGCAACAGCAGCTGGCTGTCTATTCTCATGGCCGCTATCTGCCATATTCCAAACAGGAGCGCTGCCATAATCAGCTTGTAGAGCATTTCGACTATGTTCTGTTTTTTTATCTCCGCATATTTGAAACTACCGTTATAAACGACAGCTCTATTGTTCTCCATATCGTCACTCTCCTTACGTAGAAAATACATAGAAGATAATCAGTGGAAGCATATAATCCAACATAAAACCAGAGGTGCCACAAGGACACCTCTAAGATTTTATTAGCCTGCTTATGCCGATTATTGAGGGTCTATTTCTAAAGCCTTGGCTTTCCAATCCTCGAAGCTCATTCCCATTGGGAATACAGGGTCTACCTTCTCCTTTATGAATTGGTCAAAGTCATCAGCTCCTGATTCCTTGAGTATGTCCTTCATTGCTATATCGTCATAGTTCGGAACATTTTCCATTATGTTGAACTTCTTGTAAACTTCAAGCGCATGCTTATGAGCCTGTTCGTCCATCTTCCAGCTAAGGGTTCTTCCTTCGCCTACTGTCTTTTTGTATATTGTCATTTCAGCAACCTCTACTGGAACCTTGTAGTATTCAGCAAATATCTTGGCGGCTTCTAAAGGGTGTGTATATATGTACTCCATTGATTTTGTATGCGCCAGAACCATCTTCTTAGCTAGCTCCGGATGCTCCTTTTGGAAATTCTTGTTCATTGCGTATACGCAGCAAACTCCAAGCTGTCCGTCCATTTCAAGATATGTACCCATTATCTTGCCTGTACCTTCGAATTCAGCCATAGAGCCCCAAGGGTCACAGCAAGTGAAAGCCTTTATCTGTCCTGTCTTTAAAGCAAGATACTTGTCTGCCTGTGAACCGAACTCAAGGCACTGGAACTTGCTGGAATCAGCAGGGAGTCCAGTCTGAGGGCCGTATGCAAGCAGCCAGGCTTCGTCTGTTGAAAGGTCTGAGCTCAGTGCAACAGGCTGTCCGTAAAGATCTTCAGGCTTTTTGATGTCGTTTGCAACAACAAGATACATCGAGCCTCCAAGGTGGTTAGTCGCCGCTATCATTATAGGAGCACCCTTTGTAGAAGCCTCTGAAAGTCCCGTTGCTCCTATGTAGCCAACGTCCATTTGTCCTGCAGCCATTGCTTCAGGCACTTTTCCGTTTCCTGTTATTTCAACGTTAAGTCCAAGCTCCTTGTATATTCCCGCGGCTTCACCAACACAGGCTGCCACCATGTGGTCGCAGTTATAGTAGCCAAGCTTGACAGTATAATCGTCAACCTTCTCAGCCGACTCAGTTGCAGCCTTCTCCTTAGGAGCGCATCCCACAACAGAAGTAACAAGCACGGTTGCTACAAGAGTGAGTACAGCAGCTTTTTTGAGCTTTTTAGTCAAATCAATAAATTTCATATTTTCTCCGCCTCCGCTTAATTTTATTTATGGTATCCACTTTCAAACATTTTAATCAGCAATGTTTTGCATATTAAATTCTATAATGTAAGACGTTTGAAGTAAAATTGATTTTTTTAATCAATATCCGTTCCTTGATTTACTGTTTTTATATGAAAAATATGTAAATTTAATCCGATTAAGTTAGTTCTCCTCATCCGTTCCATTCCAATTCCATTCAAGCCTAATCCCATGGACGGTATGGGTATTATGAAATGCAGAGAGGGTATTATGAAACAACAAAAGGACCAGCCGCTAAGGCTGATCCTTTTTCATTATTAGTATTTTCAATCAAATTGTCTTATATTCTGAATCGCTGAACCTGTGTCTTCAAATCGTCTGAAAGTGCTTCAAGATTCTGGGCATTGCTGGAAAGCTCCTCCATTGAAGCAAGCTGCTCCTCCATGGCCGCCGAAACTTCTTCGGTGGCTGCAGAAGACTGCTGCGCAGAAGAAGCTATGTTCTGCATAAGGCCTTCCATCTCTTCCTTTTGTACGTTCATACCCGCAATGTCCTTTTGCATCTCATTTATATAACCCGCCAGATTTCCAAGAGCCTTCGAAATAGTCGCGAAAACTTCATTAGTCTGGCCAACCGACGAGCTCTGCTGCTTAGATGCGCTGTCTGCTTTTTCCATGGCAACTATAGCCTCGGCAGTGCTGCCCTGTATCTGCTGTATTATGCCCCTTATCTCTTCAGCTGACTTGGATGATTCTTCCGAGAGCTTTCTTACCTCTTCGGCAACTACCGCAAAGCCTTTTCCGTGCTCACCTGCTCTTGCAGCTTCTATGTTGGCATTCAGGGCAAGCAGATTTGTCTGCTCTGCTATCGACACTATTGTTTCAAGTATTGCACCAATTCCTGCAACATCCTTTGCCACCCTGTTTACTATGCTGTCAACCTCACCTGAAGCCTTGCTGCTTTGCTCATTTTTGTCTGTAAGGTCTTTTACTATCTCTATACCCTTTTCAGCAAGTTCTCCTGTCGATCTCGAAATCTGGGTCATTTCAGCAGCCTTGCTCGATATCTCCTCCATCATGTGCGAAATGTGGAGCATCTTTGTAGATCCCCGCTCTGTATCGCCGGCCTGCTCCTCCGCTCCTCTTGAAATCTCTTCAACAGTCCTTGCCACTTCCTCTGCGGCACGAGTTGACTGATTTGAAATATCCGCAAGCGCAGCTGCAGAATCACCAACTGTGTATGTCGATTGAATTATATTTCCAAGGAGCGACTTGAGATCCTCCTGAAGCTTGTCTATAGCCTTTGCAATCTCGCCCAGCTCGTCTTGTCTTTCCAGGCTTTCTCTTGATATTTCAGATGTAAAATCACCGTCTGCCATCCTTCTAAGATACGCAACGCCTTCTGCCAGAGGCTTAGCTACATTATTTGCAATAAGCAGCGCTATTGCAACTGCAGCAACAAGACCGAATATGACAGCTCCTACAGCAAATTTTTTGATCACATTAGTGTCGGCAAGCAGTTCGTCCACGTCCATCGACGCTATAATCTTCCAGCCTGTGTCAGCGTCCGTAGAGAAAGCCATGAATCTTTGTTTGCCTTCGTACTCATATTTTTGAGTGCCTTTTTCGCTCGAACTTACAGCCTGCCAGAAGCCGAGCTCTTTAACCTTTTCTGTTCCTATTATAGACTCATCCGGATGAACTATTGTAATTCCGTCATTCGACACAAGCGACACATAGCCGTTCTTGCCTATCGACAGCTTTGCAACCTTCGCCGCTATGCTCGAAGTGTCTATGTCCATGGCTACTACGCCCGTAAGATTACCTGCAGCGTCACTAACCGTCTTTGAAATTGTTATTACCATCTTCTGTGTAAATGCATCTATGTATGGCTCCGAGACTACAACCTCTCCTGAATTCTCAAGCGCAGCCTTGTACCACTGCCTCTCCCTTGGATCGTATCCATCAGGGAGCTCTTGCTGCGGATACAGGTAGGTCCTGCCGTCTGCAAGCCCAATGTATACTCCGAGCGCGTCAGGATTGCTCTTTTGCGTAGCATCGAGCACTTCCCTGGCATTGCCTTCTACTGCAAGATCAGATGATAACGCAGATTTTATGTTTTTGTTGTCGCCAATAGCCAAAAGCTGGCTTTCCATTGCATTTATAAACTGATTTACATAATACTGAGTTGCGTCAATCGTCTGCTGGGATGTCACAAGGAGCTTGTTTTCAAGCAGCTCGTATGATTTCTTGTACGAAAAGAAACCGAACACCGCCAGCGGCGTTATTATTGAAATCATAATGAGCACTATTAGCCTCGTTCTGATATCGTGTCTGTTGAGCGAAAATTTCTTTTTCTCATCTGCCTTTTTTTCTTGGACGTTTCTGCCTGACATGTTAATCTCCTCCTGCGTATATTGTTCCGAAAACCCACAAAGGTATGTCTACCCAAAATTAATTATCTCATTCATAATTTCGATATAAAAATAAATAATTATTCATTTTTTTTGAGGTTTCCTGTAAAATTAATTGTACCTATTACAATTGCAAGTGTCAAACAAAAATAATTATACGTAAAAAAGCTGTATCAAAACCACATAAACCGGTATTACGAATATGCTAAGCACTGTGCTCATTCCAACCAGGAATGAAGCCTTCTCCTCCTGCAATCCGAATTTCTTTGCAGTTATTGCGCTTTGAGCCATTATCGGCATTGCGGCTTGCAGTATGAATGTCTTCTTCATAAGAAGCGGCACGCTGCTGTAATTCAAAAGCAGCGCTGTCAGAAGTGGAAGCACAATAAATTTGCCCGAGAGCGCTATTACACTTTTGCTGTCTATTAGCCCCTTTGAAAACTCCACGCGGCTTATCATCATTCCTATTATTATAAGCGACATTGGCGTAGCCATGCCGCCAACGCTCTTTAGTGTGCTGAATATGAATTCAGGCAGTCTCGCATCCGCAAATACAAGCACCAGGCCTGCCATGAAGCCTATAAACGGAGCTGAAAACAGATTCGCAAGTCCTCCAAAGAACGAATACCCGCCCACGCTGGCTTTCGCCTCTTTCTTTATGAAATAAAGCCCCATTGTCCAAAACAAAGTTGTGTTGGCAAAATAGTAAATGAGCGCATACGTTGCAGCCTCCTGCCCTAGTATTGCAACACATATAGGCAGTCCCATGAATATTGTATTCGAAAATGAAAACAGCACAGCAAAAACGCTGCTTCCGCCTTCTCCTTTATCCAAGAATCCGAATATGACCCTTGCAAGAGCATAGCACGCCGCAACCGAAATTATGCTTGTCAGCACACCGCCGAGCGAGTCTATAATCATCTCGCGTGTGAACTTTTCATATACGCTCGTAACCATTAGCATTGGTATGGAAACGTCAAATACAATCCTGTTTAATACTCCTGATGCATTCTCGGGCAGCAGCTTGTATTTAATGAGACCATACCCGATTGCTATTATTATGAATATGCTCCCTATGCTTTCAAATGCGCTAATCATAATATGTTCCTTTCGCGGCTATATGCTCCTTGTCATATCCTGAAGCCAGCTTCTTTCTTCCTCGCTTAAATGCGGCGCTATATATTTACATACCCTGCCATGGTAGTAGTTGAGCCAGTTCCTCTCTCCCTCGTCAAGCATGGAAGTCTCTACTCCCCTTATGTCGATGGGGCAGTAGGATATTGTCTCAAAATCCATGAATTGCCCGAACTCCGTATGCTGCGCCTTTTTTACGAGCAGTGTGTTTTCAATCCTTATGCCATGCTCGCCCTCTCTGTATATGCCGGGCTCATTTGTCAGCAGCATGCCCTCTTCAAGCACTGTAGAATTTGGATTCTGGCTGATCCTTTGCGGCCCCTCGTGCACGCTCAGAAAGTAGCCAAGCCCGTGCCCCGTTCCGCACTTGTAGTCTATGCCTTCATTCCACATAGGTTGTCTTGCTATGATGTCAAGGTTCGTTCCTGTCGCCCCATGCAGGAATTTCAGCCTGGCAAGCGCAATGTGTCCCTTGAGCACAAGAGTAAAATCCCTCTTTTGCTCTTTCGTGAGCCCGCCGAGCACTATTGTCCTTGTTATGTCAGTAGTGCCGTCTGGATACTGCCCTCCCGAATCGACAAGCAAAAATCCCTTAGGTTCAAGCTTGCTGCAGCTCTCATCAGATGCGCTGTAGTGCATCATCGCGGCATTGGCCATATATGCGCATATAGTGTCGAAGCTTGGCCCCGCATAGCCCGGCTGCTCTCTCCTGAGGCTTTCTAGCATATTGGCGGCAGACATCTCGTCGATGTAGATTTTTCCAATATTCTTGTCGAGCCAGCACAGGAATCTTGCCATGGCTATTCCATCTCTTACCTGGCATACTCTGATATTTTCTATCTCGGTTTTGTTCTTCACGGCCTTTAGCCTTTCAACTATGTCTGCCTTTTCAATCCTGGTGCAGCTTTTGTGAATGAGTCTAGAAAGGCTGTAGCTGAGCTTTGACGGATCCAGGTATACGCTCGATTTTTTTTCAAATCTTTTGATGGCCTTCCCTACCGCATTATAAGGCTTTATTTGAACGCCGCTTTTCTCAAGGCTTTCCCTGGCCTCTTTGGTGAGCTTCTTTCTGTCGACAAATATCAAGCTTTCATTTAGTGATACGATTGCATAGGCCATGAAAACAGGGTTGTTTTTCACGTCCGACCCTCTGAGATTGAACAGCCATGCAATATCGTCGAGCGTGCTTATTATGTAGTACTTGGCCCCTTCCTCTCTGAGCCTTTCCCTGACTAGTTCCTGTTTTTGAAGGCTGCTTTTGCCAGCATACTTGAGTTCATGGACATAAACCTTGCCTGAAGGCGCCTGTGGCCTGTCCTTCCAAAGCTGCTCTATTATGTCGTATTCTCCACTTATCCTGATGCCTTTTTTTGAAAATGACTTTTCTAGCGACCCTGCCTCCAGAGCTGATATAACGCTGCCGTCAAATCCTACGCACATGCCTTCACCCAGCTTTTCAAAGAGCCAGCCCTCGTAGGATGGCACCCCCGGCTGCCTCATCCTGAAAAGTTTAATGCCGCTTCCTTCAAGCTCCTTTTCCGCCTGTATGAAATATCTTCCGTCAGTCCATAATCCGCTCTCACCTGCTGTTACAACGAGCGTTCCGGCCGATCCGGTAAATCCTGATGCCCATGCCCTTGACCTCCATCTTGGAGCCACATATTCGCTGGCATGAGGATCGGAGCTTGGGATTATGTATGCGTCCAATCCCCTTTTTTTCATCTGCTCTCTTATGCGGCTTATCTTTTCGTAAGCTTTCATCTGAATCTCATCCCTTTCATTCATATGGAAATATATTATATGGAAAATTATTTTTCAATGTAATAATTATACTACTAATCCTCAATATTTCATAATCTATAGCATTTTTTTTGAAATTCACCAGCAAATTCTCAAATAAAAAGCCGCCTCAATAAAATGAAGCAGCTCTAAATTGCCTTTAGGCGTATGTTAAGCTTGGCTTAAAGGCTGAACACGACTACAAGCAGCATCTTGAATTTTTCCTGAGCCAGCAGCGCGTGTGGTATACCGGCTGGCATTACTATTGTTTCGCCTTCCTTGAGGCTGAATACCTCGTCACCCACTGTTATTTCTGCCTGACCATCGAGAATGTAGACAAGCGCATCTCCACCCGACGAATGTGAGCTTATCTCTTCACCCTTGTCGAATGCAAAAAGTGTAAGGCTGAGCGGCTTGCCCTGCGCGAGAGTCCTGCTTACAACCTGTCCCTCCTGGTATTCAACCAAAGATTTCATTTCGATTACCTTTGAAAAATCCATGTTTTTTATGAAATGCTGACTCATTATAAATCCCTCCTGTATATTTGATATTTATTTTCTCTGATTTGCTATACTACGAGTATATCAGGAGAAGACATCAATTCATGTAACTAATGTTACATATTGACGAGTTTCATATTTTCTTCAACTCTGAGCATCATTCCTTCAAACTCCCGAGCTGTCACAGGCTTGCTGAAAAGGAAGCCTTGTCCAAATCCGCAGCCTACTTTTCTTAGGAATTCAAGCTGCGATATTGTTTCAATGCCCTCGGCCACCACATGTTTCTTAAGCGAATTGGCCATTTGAATTACAGCCTCTATTATAGCCTTGTCTGCATCGTCACTTTCAATGTTTTTGATGAATCTCCTGTCCATCTTTACAGTGTCCATCGGTAGCTTCTTGAGGTAGGTAAGCGAGGAATAGCCTGTTCCGAAATCATCAAGCGCAATCCTGAATCCAAGCTCCCTGAGCTTGCCCAGAGTTTCAACGGCCGCTTCCAGGTCCGTCATTACAGCTGTTTCCGTAATCTCGAGCTCCACTCCATTGCAGTCCATATCAATGCCCTTGAGCAGCTCCCCTATATCCTCCGCCATACTCTCCTCGGAAAGCTGCCTGCCAGAAAGATTTATCGACAGCTTCAAGTTTTCATACCCCATTTTATTCCAAACTTTTTTCTGCTCCAATGCATTTTTTAGCACCCAGGCTCCAATCTCTTTTATCTGGCCGGTTTGCTCTGCTAGAGGTATAAATTCGTTCGGCGGTATGAAGCCTTTTTCGGGATGAAGCCATCTTATTAGGGCCTCAGCCCCTATAATTCTGCCGCTTTCCAGATGTATTTTCGGCTGATAGTGCAGCAGGAATTCCTCGTTTTCAATCGCACGCCTGAGCTGATTTATCATGTCTATGTGCTTTAGATTCTTTTCCTGCATCTGCTGCGAATAGAAGGCATAGCTGTCCTTGCCCTTTTCCTTTACGCTGAACATCGCCGTATCCGCATTTTTAAGCAGGGTCGTCATATCCTCTCCATGCTCGGGGTATACGGCAATACCCATGCTAAAAGATATAAGGAACTCGTGCTCGCCTATTATCCAGGGTTTTCTAAGGCTGCTGACAAGCGAGTCCAGCTTGGCCTGTATCTGAACCTTGCTTGATATTCCAGTTAAAATTATTGCAAACTCATCTCCGCCAAGGCGTACCGCCCGGTCGGGGGATACTACCTGCTCCTTCAGCACGCCCGCTATGTGCTTTAGGAGTATGTCTCCAGCAAAATGACCGTATGTATCATTTATATGCTTGAAATTGTCTGTATCCATGTACACAAGTGCAAAGCTTTCCTTGGAATCCCCATTTATCTCAAGCAGGTCTCTCATGTAGTTTTCAAACATTACCCTGTTTGAGAGTCCTGTGAGCTCGTCGTAGTAGGCAAGCGAATGCAGTTTTTTTTCGAGGGCCTTTCTCTGTGTAATATCTGTTCCAAGAGAAATTATCTCGGTCGGTGCTCCATCATTGTTGTGAAGTACGCTGCTGTTCCACAGAATATCCACGTAATTTCCGTTTCTGTCCATAATGCGGCTCTCGTGATTTTTGAGAGTTTGCCCGCTCCTTACCTTTTCAAAAACTCCCCTCATAAACTCCTGGTCTTCGCTTGAAACCACTACGTCGACCCAATTCCTGCCTGCAATCTCATCCTGCGTATAGCCCAGCAGCTTTTCAGCGTATGGATTGATACGCTTTACCCTTCCATTCTTATCCCAGATTGCCACAAGCACAGCGACATTGTTGATTATGTTGTCCGCCAGCTGCCTCTCCTTGCGATACATATCAATAATCTCTACAAGAGCCTGCCTTTTTGTTCGGAGCTTTTCCATCTTCACCCTAAGCTCTTCTTCCGCATTTCCAAGTTTTTTGTTTGTTTCGGCCAGCTTCATGTTTTCTTCGGCTGCCATGTCCAGTGCATATTTGAAAAGGCACATCCTCTTTCCAATCAGCAGGAAAAGAATTACCATAGTTATGCCAACAAAAATCCAACCCTTGTAGGTCTGCATCATGGCATATTTTTGAGTATCTTCAATTGCTGAAGACAGAATCCTGTCTGAGAAGGAAATCCATAGTCCGCCCAAAACTCCATAAATAAGCGCAATCTTTGCAGCATCAAAAATAGGGCTCACAGAATCTCTGGAACCCATCAGTTTTTTTATTGATTTTTTATCGCTGCCCCATGCTTTTATGTTAACTGTGTTTATTTTTGCAGTAAATACTTCGAGTTTTTTTAGCATCATATTCTCCGCCGTTCGATTTGAATAGTCAGCTCATTTATACCCCAAAATCTCGCACAAACAACGTTCAGCTGCAAATATTTTGACTACCTGTTTCCCAATATACCTATTGCCCATTCACACATGTAGTTGATTACTGTTTCCGAGTCTGTATCGTTGTGTAGTTCGTGATACATGCCCTTCCATGACTTGAAGTGTATATTGTCATTCGCCCGAATACTCAGCTCCCTGCTTGCGTCGAAGGATGTAATCTTGTCGTCAGTTCCATGCATCAGCAGCACAGGTATCCTTATGTCCTCTGCATGCTCAAGCGCGCGCTCTCCAGCCTCGAATGCCTGTATAGCCAGTCTTGCGCTTATTCTTTTGTGGAAAAGCTTGTCTGTTTCCGTCTTTATGATTATCTTGTTGTTGTTTGTGGTCAATTTGAGTTTTATGCCGTTTGAGAACGTGAAATCAGGCTTTAGTCTTTCGATTATTCTAATGATTCTTGTAAGCCTCTCTGAAGGCTGTACATAAAGCCTTATCCAGGGACTCGATACTATCGCTGCGCTTACACAGTCCGGATGGTCCAGCAGATAATTCAAGACTTCGTTTCCCCCAAGGCTGTGACCGTATAATATGCAGGGCATACCCCCGCTTTCCAATCGCGCAGTCTCCAGCATACTGCCAATATCATCCATCAGCAGGGAATAATCCTGCACATGGCCGTATTTTCCGGAATTCCGACCATGCCCCCTTTGATCAAATGAATATACACAAAATCCCTTTTTTACAAACTCAAGAGCTAAATGCTCAAATCTGCCGAAGTGTTCGCCCAAACCGTGAACAATTACAACCGTCCCTATCGGAGCCGCCGTCTCATCATGCCATTTTGAAGCCTCTAGACACTCTCCGTCGCGGCATTCCAGCCTGAACCTGGTCATGACCATATTATTTTCTCCTTTTTCTATAGCTCATGCAGTTGCTGAAGCACAAAAAACATGTGGTTTTTCTCCTCGGCCGCCAGCTTTCCAAACAGTTCCCGCTCTTTTGAACCCTTACCAAAAAGCTTTTCCAGCTCGCTGTAGAGCTCTATTGACTCCTTTTCTCCCTTGAGTGCAAATAGGAAAAGTTCTTTCCTGTTCATGAAATTGAGCTCATCGTCGCTTAACCTCTCATTCTTGGTCTTAATAGCCGCCTCATTAGGCATATCAGTCGAAAGCGCCAAGTCAGACTCTTTTATGCCGTTTACAATCACCGATATCCTCTCGGCATGGCTCAGCTCCTCCGCCTTGAAAACCCTGGCTATGCTCGCTATGTCAGGGGCGCTTTTTTGAGCTATCCTCTCATATACCTCTGCGGCACCCTCTTCATTGCCTATAGCAGTCTGCAACCATTCATAAAGATTCATCTCATCACCCCTGTTCAAATGATTTTCTCTGTATTGTACCCCACTGCTTTCTACCTTTTCTGTAATTCCAGAATGCCTTTACTCTCCACCATACCGTGAGTTGTCTGTATATAAACTGCTCAAGCAGGCTGAATGCAAACAGCATTAGAATCTCTCTTACTCCATTGTACCTCTTGTATGATATCTGTTCAAAGAATATGGCTGAAAAAGAAAATAAAATCCCGAAGAGGAACGCCATAAGAAATATGTATATGAATTTTTCTGACAAAAATCCCATGTAAAGCGATATGACAAGCATTATATAGCCCAGTGCTTCAATGACAGGTCCAAGAAGCTCGACAAAAAAGAAGTAAGGCATCGAAAGCATCCCCACCTTGCCGTAGTCCAGATTAAAGAGCATCTTCTTGTGTTTGAGCAAACCGTCTGCAAGACCCCTGTGCCATCTTATCCGCTGACTCTTGAGTCCCTTGAGCGTATCAGGAGCCTGGGTCCAGCATACGGCATCAGATGCAAATTCGATCTTGTAGGGTATGTCGTTTTTTCTGTAGTGCTCATGCATCCTGAGAGTGAGTTCCATGTCCTCACCTATTGTCTTTTGATAGCCGCCTACAGCCACCACCGCCGATTTTTTGAAAAGCCCGAAAGCCCCTGATATTATGAGAAGCGCGTTCATCGCCTCCCACCCAACGCGACTTGTAAGGAATGCCCTGAAATATTCTACTATCTGGAATATTTCTATCGATCTTTTGGGGATTTTCGCCCTGATAAGCTTCCCCTCCCTTATCTCGCAGCCGTTTGCAATCCTGACTATTCCTCCGACAGCTATTGTCTCGTCATATTTGAGGAAAGGCTTAACTATCCTCAGCAGCGCGTCTTTTTCTATTACACAATCGGCATCTATGGCGCACACAAGCGGATATTTAGACACGTTTATTCCTGCATTCAGCGCATCCGCCTTGCCGCCGTTCACCTTGTCCACAACCACTAGATTAGGCATTTCAAATGACGAGTAGACACCTCTTATCTCATTGCAGTATATCTGCATGTTGAGCTCCAAATCTATCTTCCTGAGCTTGAAATGTGAGAGCATCCTGCTCAGCGTTTCATCGCAGGAGCCGTCATTGACTACTATGACCTCCAGCAGTGGGTAATCAAGCTCAAGCAATGATTTGATATTGTCAATTATTGTCTCCTGCTCGTTGTATGCCGGAACTATTATGGATATTGGCTTTGTGTAGCTGCTCGTTAGAGTTATGTCGGAATTTACAATCCTTATAAATTCCATGAGTCGGTCCCATGATATCGCAATTAATATCATATAGAACAGATTGACTATTATGAAATAGGCGAATATCAAACTGCTAAAGCCGTCTATTAAAGCTTTAATCGCATCAGTCATCGCTTACCACCCCGTATTCCTTTACAGTATAATAAACTGCCTGGTTTGAATTGAGAGCTCCGTACGCCAGAGCCGATACAGCAGCATCGCGCTTGCTCAGAGATATGTCCACAAGAGCACTTATGCCATCGACTCCAAGCTTTGCAAGCACATCGACTGCATTGTATCTGACCCACCATGCCTCGTCGTAAGTCATAACCTTCAGCGCCTCAACGACATCTGCTCCGCATCTTGAAAAGTCGTGCATGGATTTGGCAATGGCTGCTCTCACCTCCCATTCGCCTTCTCTCCTGTACAGTTCCATAAGATTGTCGAAATATTTGGCACTTCCCGTAGCCGCAAGTGCAAGTACGGCAGCAAGCCTGACTTCTTTCGTATCGCCTAGATATTTAAGGAGCCTGTCTGAATTTGACTCATTCTCCATCCCCTGCTTGCCTTTCAGAACTCTTATGAAAACAGTCTTGCCGATTTCGGAGGATTGCATCTCCAGCAGATTCAAATACCTCTCCATGTCCAGGTCAAGATTGTCTATCATCTCAATTATCCTGTCCCTTAATATGCTTGAAGCCACAAGCTTTTGGACAAACATGTCCGTCTGTGCCTGCGAAAGCGGAATAAGCGACAGTGCATAATAGCACATGTATTTCAGCTCAAAATCTTCGGAGTTCGAACCTTCCATAAGCACATCGAATGCCTTTGGAGATTTCATTATGCATATTTGCTTTATGATGTCAAAATTCAGGCTTTTTTTTGCATGGTCTATAGCGGCATCAACATACCCTAGCCTTTCAAACTTGTCGCTTTGTGAGCTATTTGAATTTCGTGCATGCTCAAGCAGCATATCCAGCACTACGCGTCTGCTGTGAACTCCGTCCATTTGACATATGAGCTCTTCAGCGCGGCCCTCATCTTCTATGTACGCCTCTAAATGGGCTTTTAGTCTTGCACATGCATGCTCATACTTTTTCCTGGCAAACTTGTCTTTAATGGCCAAGGCTATTGTAGCGAAGAAAATCGCCGCATTCAGTGTCAGCAAAGCGTATATGCTAAGCATGACAATTGTCATTGTACTATTCGAAAACATTTGGCACAACCACCTCCATCATCTCATATTATAGTACATTCCCGGATGAAATGCTTGCAAATAATGAATAAAATCAAAAATGCCCGGAAAATAAATCGCCTATTTTCTGGACATTTCGCTTTATCTGCTATCTGTTTTTAATCTCGTATCCCTTGCCCTCATCCCAGCATTTGCCTATGCTTCTGCCTGACGACATGTAAGTTCCCTGCGGCATTTCAAAAAGCACCGGAGCCACCTTCTCATAATCTATGTTTCCCGCCTCGTCAAGCACATCCTCATCGGCATAAGTGTTGACCACCCTGAGAACATAATTGCTGTGAGTATCTGTGTCGTATATGTCGATTACCTCACACTCCATTGAAAGAGGAGAGTTGTTTATAAGCGGCGCGCCCTTTAGTGTCCCATGATAATATTCGAAAATATCCGACTTGTCCTCATCTTTTCCCGAAACCATACCTGCATAATCAGCCGCCTTTATCATGTCACTCCTTATGAGATTTACGGATGCCGCCTTGTTCTCCATTATAGCTTCGTTGGAATAGTGTGTCTTTCTGACGCTGAGCATTATGCTGTCGCGCCCTATGAGTCCTATGTGTGCAATTACCATCCAGTTGGCCCTGCCTCCGCTTTCAGTGCCAACAACTGTCACGGGTGTTGGATAGAGCCCGATTACAGGCCCTAGATTTCTTTTCATAGTCTCCATATGCCTCTCCCTCCATATCCACATTATTTCATAAGCTAGTCGAAAACTTACATGCTGCAGTATATTATGCAACTTCAACAATACACCTATACCCATTTTCGCCTGAAAACAAAAAAGAACCAGGCGAATATGCCTGGTTCTTGGGATTTAAATTATTCAACTGTAACTGATTTGGCCAAGTTCCTTGGCTTATCTACATCGCAGCCTCTTAGCACTGACACATGGTATGCTATAAGCTGAAGCGGCACTACTGTGAGTATGCTTGCAAGCAAGCTGTCCACCTTAGGGATGTAGAATGTCATGTCAGCAACCTTTTCAACCTCTGTGTTGCCTTCCTGAACTATTGCCACTACGAACGCTCCTCTTGCCTTTACTTCCTTCATGTTGGATACTATCTTTTCGAACAGATTCTCCTGGCTTGCTATCCCTATTACAGGAGTTCCCTCCTCTATAAGCGCTATTGAGCCGTGCTTGAGTTCGCCTCCCGCGAAAGCCTCAGTATGCATGTAGGAAACCTCTTTCATCTTTAGCGAGCCTTCCATTGCAGTATTGTAGTCAAGACCTCTTCCAAGGAAAAATCCGTGCTGCTTGTCCATTATTGCCTTTGCTATCTCTTCCAGCTTTGAATCCTGCTCTATTATCTGCTGCACCTTGCCTGATGTCAGCTTTATCTCTTCTATTATCCTCTTGTATTCCTTCTCGTCCATTCTTCCAAGCTTTAACGCCATATCAAGAGCTATCATGTAGAACGAAACAAGCTGTGTAATGTACGCCTTTGTAGAGGCAACTGCTATTTCAGGACCAGCCCATGTGTAGAACACATCGTCAGACTCCCTTGCAATTGAAGAGCCAAGCACGTTTGTTATTGAAAGTATCCTCGCGCCCTTCTTCTTTGCGTGCTTTAGAGCCGCTAGCGTGTCTAGAGTCTCCCCTGACTGGCTTACTATTATAACCAGAGTCTTGTCGTCAACAAAAGGATCTCTGTATCTGAATTCCGATGCTATGTCCACCTCGACTGGTATCTTGACGAACTTTTCAATCGCGTATCTTCCCACAAGGCCTGCATGATATGCTGTGCCGCAAGCCACTATATATATCTTGCTTATGTCTTCAAGCTGCTCTCTTGTAAGGCGAATGTCGTCCAGCTTTATAAAGCCTTTGTCGTCCAGCCTCTTAGTGAGTGTCTCTGTTATGCTCTTTGGCTGCTCGTGTATCTCCTTTAGCATGAAGTGCTCGTAGCCGCCTTTTGAAGCCGCCTCTACATCCCACTCAACGTGCATAACCTCTTTGGCTACCAAGTTTTTGGCCGAATCGTAAACCTTGACGCCTTCCTTTGTAAGCTCCACCATCTCGCCATCAGCTATGAGGTACACGTCTCTTGTATAGTTTAGCAGCGCAGGTATGTCTGACGCTATGAAGTTTTCTCCATCTCCCAGCCCTACTATGAGAGGGCTGTCCTTCCTTGCAGCGACAAGCTTTCCTGGCTCATCCTTTATGATTGCACCTATTGCATATGATCCTCTGACAACTCCAAGGACCTTGTGGACCGCATCAAAAAGGTCGCCCTTGTAGTAGTAGTCTATCAGATGCGCAAGCACTTCTGTATCTGTTTCAGACTTGAACACATAGCCTTTTTCTATTAAATCATCTTTAAGCTGCATGTAGTTTTCTATTATGCCGTTGTGTACTACGGCTATAGTGTCATTCATGTTTGTATGGGGGTGCGAGTTGACAACTGTTGGCACGCCGTGAGTAGCCCACCTTATATGGCCTATACCAAGGCTGCCTTCAACGGGCTCTTTCTCAAGCTCCTGCTCAAGCACCGAAAGCCTTCCCGCATATTTTCTTATAACAAGCTCTGATCCTGTGTTTATGGCAACGCCTGCTGAGTCATAGCCTCTATACTCAAGCTTGCTAAGCCCGCTGAGTATTACATCCGTCGCCTTCTTGCTTCCAACATAACCTACTATTCCACACATAAAAAACTCCTCCTTAAAATTTAGATATTATGGTTAATATATTTAAGGAGAAAGTCAGCATCACCCAGTCCGTTTTGTCCGCCAGATCACTCTGGCTATTTGCTGGACCTTTTTCGGCCGTGAAAAGCCGCCGGGACATCCGCCGATAATTCGATAATCCCGATCCTCGTCAACTTGGCATAGCCAAGTCCAGGCGCTATGCAGCCGTAAGGCTGCATTTTATATATTTGGACTATGCCATTCTGGACTCTATTATACTTGCAAGCCCCTTAGCCAAATCCATAAGCTGACCTTCTTCACTTCCTTCAAGCATTACCCTCACAAGCGGCTCTGTTCCGGAAGGCCTTATAAGCACCCTTCCATTTCCGCTCATCAAGTTTTCAATTTTTTGAATTTCACCTTTAATCACGTCATCTTCCATAAAACTTGACTTGTTTTCATTCTTAACCTTCGCATTCACAAGCACTTGCGGATACACAGTCATTGCAGACGCAAGCTCCGAAATAGATTTGCCTTCCTGCTTTACTATTGACGCGAGGAGCAATGAGCTTAACACTCCGTCACCTGTTGTATTGTAATCAAGGAATATAAGATGACCAGACTGCTCTCCACCTAGATTATAACCGCTTCTGAGCATTTCTTCAAGCACATACCTGTCTCCGACGTTTGTCTGGACAAGTTTTATTTCAGAATTTTTTGCCGCCTTATGAAGACCTATGTTGCTCATAACTGTAACTACAATCGTATCGCCCTTAAGCTTGCCCTCTTCCTTGAGATGCCTGCCACATATAGCCATTATATGGTCTCCGTTTACTATGTTTCCACAGCTGTCAACCGCTATAAGCCTGTCTGCATCACCGTCATATGCAAAACCCATATCGGCGCCGGTTTCCACAACTCGCTTTGAAAGGCCAAAGGGATGAGTAGAACCACACTCCACATTAATGTTAGTGCCGTCAGGGCTCGCGTTAATCAGCTCAACGCTGGCTCCAAGCTCCTTGAATACAAGCGGAGCCACCTGGTATGCCGCGCCGTTGGCACAGTCAAGCACGACCTTTAGGCCGTCCAGTCTGCTTTCAGCTATTGATTCAAGATAGCTCGCGTAATCCCTTATAGAATTGTCCTCTATGGTCCTATAGCCTATCTTTTCACCAAGCGGAACAAACTCTATATCCTCCATTTTTTCCATAAGCGCTTCTATTTCATGCTCTATTTCGTCAGAAAGCTTGTAGCCTTCGCTGTTGAAAAATTTAATGCCGTTATATTCCATGGGATTGTGCGATGCAGATATCACAACGCCGCAATCAGCAGAGTATTTCCTGTTAAGATATGCAACCGCGGGTGTTGGGACAACTCCAAGGCATACCACCTCGGCGCCTGCAGACATAAGCCCTGCACAGAGCGCAGACTCGAGCATGTCTCCTGATATTCTAGTGTCCTTTCCAACAAGCACCTTTAGCTTTTCCTTGCCTTTGCCAAGCACATATGCGCCAGCCTTGCCAAGGCTGTATGCCAGCTCGCAGGTAAGCTCCTTGTTGGCTATTCCCCTTACTCCGTCAGTCCCAAAATACTTTCTCATTTTGAACTTCTCCCTTCAAAACTAACTACAAAAAATAAATAAAGGGAATCAAATCCCTTTATTTATTTTAGCATATATCCACTTTTATTTCCACATCAAGCACTGATTATAATATCATTTTTAGACTTTATTTTAACGATGAATTCACGATTCACGTTTTATGGACTTGCACACTATATGAGACTCTCTTTGAAGCCTCTGCCTCTCACTTCAGTTGCCTCGTTGACACTCATGAACGCATTCGGGTCTACCCTGCTAACTATGGTTCTTAGTTTTTGCAGCTCACTTGAGTTTACTATGCTGTATACCACCTTCTGGTCGCTTCCTGAATATGCGCCTTCTGCCTTGAAGAATGTAACCCCGCGCCCTATTTCGTCCATTATCTCGCTTGAGAGCTCCTCTGATTTTTGAGAAATTATCATTACTGAAAGCTTGTTGTTGAACATGAGCTGCACCTTGTCAACCACCTGATATGCGACATACATGGCTATGAGCGTATACATTGCCCTTTCCGCTCCAAATGCGGCTCCTCCTATGGATACTATAATAAGATTAGCTCCCATAAGCACATTGGTTATCTTTATGTTCCACTTTTTCTTTATAAAAGCGGCTATTATGTCGGTTCCTCCCTGGGAGGATCTGCTTTTAAATGTCAAGCCCATCCCTAGACCATTGAATATTCCTCCAAATACAGCACTTAACAATATATCATCTACGGTAAATTGTCTGAATAGGTTTGATGTGAATAGCAGAGTAAATGAGAACAGCATCATATTTATAAAGCTGTAGAGCGTGAATTCTCTGTCGAGCTTCCTGTATGAGACTAGAAATAGTGGAAGGTTCATTAAGAATACCGTAAGACCAATTTGGATTCCTGTTGTGGCGTTGAGAAGTATGGCTATACCACCTACTCCTCCACTGAGAAGCTTGTGCGGCGCCAGAAAACCGTTAATGGCCAGCGCGCAAAAAATGTTTCCGAGTATCATTCCTAATATCCTCATGGGGGATACCATTAGATTCATCTCCTTTTGATATAAGACAAAGCATGCAATTGCAAATTTTCCTGCATTTTGGTGTATTTATAAAAGTACATTGTTTTGGGTGTTTTCTGCCGTGTCGCATGGCACACTTTTTGTGTGTTGCAAATACTATGTATTTCACATATTGATTATATACCCTTCACATGTTGATATGCAACTTTTATTTCATCAATGACAATTTTTTTATTCTCCGTTCATCCCATGAATTATTTTTAATAGTTATATCATAATCAAACTCATCTACTTCCTACCTTAGTGTTGTAAGAACAACACTACAGCTGAATAAATATATATGATTCAGAAAAATGAAATATTTTTAAGCAATTGCTTCAGGACATGAAATAAAAAAAGAAAGGCAGCCCACTTTCTTTCAGACTGCCTTTCTTTTTTTATATTTTATAGAGGATTATTTTATAGCTTCCTGACCTTTTTTGATCGCCTCTGTGTTAAGAGGTATAAGCTTTTCTTTGCTTGGTCCGAAAACCTTCTTGAAGGCTTCTATTACAGATTCCATTTCAACAAGCCCTGTAGCCTCAAGGAACGCTCCAAGCATAACCATGTTGGCAACCTTAGGGTTTCCAAGCTCAAGTGCCAGGTCGTTGCAAGGCACGTAGTATACCTGAACATCGTCTCTTTCTATCTTCTTAGTTATTAGAGAAGAGTTTATGAACAGCTTTCCTCCAGGAACTACACTGTTTTCGAATTTCACTAGCGAAGGAAGGTTCATTATTATTGCGCTAGTGGCATCGTCATTTATTATAGGAGAGCCAACCGGCTGGTCTGAAACTACAACCGAGCAGTTTGCTGTACCTCCACGCATTTCTGGTCCGTATGAAGGAAGCCATGAAACCTCTTTGTTTTCAAGCATTCCCGCATAAGTTATAAGCATTCCAAGTGACATTACGCCCTGTCCGCCGAATCCTGCAGATATTATTTTTTCTGTAGCCATATTATTTTACCTCCCCTTCTTTAGCTGGATCTCTAAAGTTCCCAAGTGGATAATATGGCATCATGTTTTCTTCAAGCCACTTTAGAGAGTCTAACGGATGAAGTCCCCAGTTAGTTGGACAAGTAGAAAGAACTTCTACTATGCTGAAGCCTTTTCCTTCAAGCTGAGTTTGGAAAGCTTTCTTTATGGCAGCCTTGGCTTTTCTTACGTTAGCCGGAGTGTTTACTGAAACCCTCTCAACAAAAGCAGCACCTGTAAGAGTTGAAAGCATTTCAGAAACTCTTATCGGGTAACCGCAGTGGTCAACATCTCTTCCGTAAGGAGCAGTCGTGGCCTTTTGTCCCGGAAGAGTAGTCGGAGCCATCTGTCCGCCAGTCATTCCGTATATTGCGTTGTTTACGAATATTGTAGTTATCTTCTCGCCCCTTGCAGCAGCATGAACTATTTCAGCCGCACCAATCGATGCAAGGTCTCCGTCTCCCTGATATGTGAATACTACCTTGTCAGGGAATATTCTCTTAACGCCTGTAGCAACGGCAGGGGCTCTACCGTGAGCCGCCTCGTGCATATCACAGTTGAAGTAGTTATATGCAAGAACTGCGCAGCCAACAGGAGCAACACCTATAGTTTCTCCAAGCACTCCTAGCTCTTCAAGCACTTCAGCTGTTATTCTGTGTATTATGCCGTGAGTACATCCAGGACAGTAGTGAGTTTGAGCATCAGTAAGTCCCTGTGTTTTTTTGAATACAACTGCCATTATTTCGCACCTCCTATTACTTCAAGCGCTTTGCCTTTGATTCCCTGAGGAGTAGGTATCATGCCGCCCACTCTTCCATAGAATGACACTGGCCATCTTCCGTTAGAAGCCATCTGAACGTCTTCTAGCATTTGTCCCATAGACATTTCAACTGTAAGCAGGTTCTTCGCTGCAGGTATTTCGTCGAATGCTTTGAACGGGAACGGCCATATAGTCTTAGGCCTTATAAGTCCAGCCTTAACGCCTTCTGCTCTTAGCTCTTCAACGACGTTTTTAACTATTCTTGAAGTAGTTCCATAAGCTACGAATACAAGCTCAGCATCCTCAGTCTTGTACATTTCGTATTGAACTTCATTTGCCTCTATTTTGGCATATTTTTCTGCAAGTTTGAAGTTGTGGTCTTCCAGCTCTTGAGGGTCAAGGAATAGCGAGTTTATTATGTTAGGCTTTCTTTCGCCCTTAGTTCCTGTTGTAGCCCAATCCTTGGCAGGAAGCTCTCTCTTTTTAGGAGCTTTGAATTCAACCGGCTCCATCATCTGACCTATCATACCGTCTGCAACTACCATGACAGGAGTTCTGTAGTAATCAGCTACATCGAAAGCTTCCATAGTCATATCAACAGCCTCTTGTATAGAAGCCGGAGCGAATACTGGAGTTCTGTAGTCTCCGTTTCCGCCTCCTCTAGTAGACATGAAGTAGTCTGCTTGTGATGGCTGTATTCCGCCTAGTCCTGGGCCGCCTCTCATCATGTTAACTATAACGCAAGGAAGCTCAGCTCCCGCTATATAAGTTATACCTTCCTGCTTAAGAGCGATTCCTGGAGATGAAGAAGATGTCATTACTCTTGTTCCTGTACCTGCTCCACCGTATATCATGTTTATTGCAGAAACTTCCGACTCAGCCTGAAGATAAACTCCACCTATCTTAGGAAGCTCTTTTGACATGTATTCTGGTATTTCGTTTTGCGGAGTTATTGGATATCCGAAGAAATATCTGCAGCCCGCCTCTATAGCCGCTTTAGCTACAGCCTCGTTGCCTTTCATCAAAATCTTAGCCATGTTCCGGTTTCCTCCTTTTTTTTATTAGTCTCTTTCAACAGTAATAACACAGTCTGGACACATAGTAGCACAGTTAGCGCAGCCTATGCATTTTTCCGGCTCAGTAACCGAAGCCGGGTTGTATCCTTTTGCATTAATCTTTGTCTTGTCAATAGCCACGATATTTACCGGACAAACTGTTGTGCACAGCGCACATCCCTTGCAGCGGTCTACATCAAAAGTAACTTTACCCTTAGCCATTTGGACCCTCCTTATATTATGAAAATTTCTTTGGAAAATTTTAAATATATTTATTATAAAATCCGGCCAGCCTGTGGGCGGACCAAACTTCCTCAGCTGATTTGATTACATCCAGTCTTCTCTCATTATCATTTCTATTTCCAGCACTTCTCCGTCAAGACCCTCCGGAAGCCTCCCGGCTATGTCCCCAGTACAGGCTATATATCTTATAGGTATGCCCTTCACCCTCGATACCTCTTTTGCAATCTCCTGGCCCTTTAGCACGTCTTCAACAGTAGTCTCTCTTACCATGTGAGTGTTGTTTATAAGCCCTGTAACCTTTATTCCTGTGGTATATTCTATCTTGCCTATGTGCTCTATTACACCTTCTGCAGTAGTCGTCTCTTCCCTGTTCGCATTTATAACGAAAAACATGTCGTAGTCGTCCTTGTCAAGATCGCCTATAAATCTTGCAAACGCCCTTGAGCCCACATGGTCTCCGCCAAGATCCACAACATAGTTGTAGTCAGAGTTCTTAAGAGGCGCCACTATTGCCGGCGAAAGTGCAGGCACGTCTACGCATCTTCCATTGATAGAGCTGTCTATTACCTGTATGCCCCTAGCCTCAAGCAGCTCCTTTTTTTCCCTGGTTCGGAAATAGGGATTCACAACGTCAAGATCTCCTATAGCGATTGGTCCTTCTATCATTTCTCTGAGCTTAATGACATAGTTTACAGCACACTCGGTTTTGCCGCTTCCATAATGCCCTGTTATTATTCTGACTCTCTTGTCTTCTTTTATCACTTTCAGCCCACCATCTCTCTCGCTGTTTTAGTAAGTCTTCGCAGCCTCTTCGCCTCTGAGGACCCTCAGGCCGCCTTCTGCAAGAGCTATCATTTCATCTTCTCCAGGATAAATCTTTACAGGAGATATGAAAGAGACTCTTTCAGATATATAGCTGGTTATGAACTTTGAGTATGCTATCCCGCCAGTAAGGACTACGGCATCAACATCGCCCTTTAGAACTGCCGCGCAGGCGCCTATTTCCTTGGCAGTCTGGTATGCCATTGCTTCATATATAACCTTCGCTTTTTCATTGCCTTCTTCTATCATCTTTTCAACGTCTCTGGCGTCATTAGTTCCAAGGTAAGCCACGAGGCCGCCGTTGCCCTTTATCTTCTTTTTCATCTCATCCAGCGTCACCTTGCCAGAGAAGCAAAGCTTTACAACGTCTCCAACTGGCAGACCGCCCGCTCTTTCCGGCGAGAATGGTCCTTCTCCATCAAGGGCATTGTTTACGTCTATTACTCTTCCCTTTTCATGGGCTCCTACAGAAACTCCTCCTCCAAGGTGGGCAACTACAACATTTACTTCGTCGTATTTCTTGCCCATTTCAGCAGCCGCTCTTCTAGCAACCGCCTTTTGGTTGAGGGCGTGGAATATGGATTTTCTGTCTATCTCAGGCATTCCTGATATTCTTGCAACGTCGTTCATCTCGTCAACAACTACAGGGTCTACTATGAAAGCTTCAACGCCTGCTGCCGCTGCTATTTCATTGGCTATGAGACCGCCAAGATTTGATGCGTGCTCTCCCAGCACTCCGACTCTAAGGTCTTCCATCATCTCAGGAGATACCTTGTAAGTTCCTCCTGCTATAGGCTTTAGAAGTCCGCCTCTTCCTACAACAGCGCTTAGAGATTTAATCTCTATGCCGCCCTCAGCAAGAGCCTCCTCTATTACCGCCTTTCTGAACTCGAACTGGTCTGCAATCTTTTCGTATTTGCATATCTCATCAGTAGAGTGTCTGAGCGTCTTTTCGAATATCTGCTCTTCATTGTCGAATACGGCTATCTTAGTAGATGTAGAACCTGGATTTATCGCTAAAACTCTTAATTTTTCCATACGCTTCCTCCCGTTTATAATGCCCAATTTGACAGTTTATTTTAAAATGAGTATCTTCATGTTTGTTTGAAGTTGAAAATTTTTTCGTGTTTTTAACAATGTGTCGCAATATTATTTCGAAGCCGCAAGCACTGCAAGCGCTATCGAATTTAGTTTTGTGATATCGCTGTCAGCTCTTGAAGTAAGAACTATTGGAGCCTTCGCTCCTACTATAAGACCTGCATTTTCAGATCTTGCAAAGAACACCATTGATTTGTAGAGGACATTTCCAGCCTCTATGTCAGGCACAAGCAGTATGTCAGCCTTGCCAGCCATCGGGTGATCCATTCCCTTGTGCTTTGCAGCCTCTTCAGAAACAGCGTTGTCAAGGGCGAACGGTCCGCCCACCATGCAGCCTTCAAACTCTCCTGCATTGTACATATCCTCGAGCTCTTTTGCCTCCATAGTAGCTGGCATCTTAGGATCTGCTTTTTCCTTGGCGCAAAGAGCTGCGACCTTAGGCACTTCTATTCCCATGGAATGTGCAACAGATACCGCATTTTCTATTATCTGCTTCTTGGTGGCAACATCGGGAGCTATGTTCATCGCCGCGTCCGTAACTATGAACATTCTGTCATAACCCGGTATTGCAAACAGTGCCACGTGGCTTAGCACGCTGCCTGTTCTAAGTCCGATCTCCTTGTTGAGCACAGCCTTTAGAACTATCGAGGTATCAACAAGGCCTTTCATAACTATGTGAGCCTTGCCGCTTGAAACCATTTCAACAGCCTTCAGCGAAGCTTCAGCAAGATCTTTTATGTCTATTATTTCGTAGTTTGCAGTGTCTATTCCCTCAGCCTTTGCAATCTGCTCAATCTTTTCGGCGTCTCCAACAAGTATGGCGTTTGCTATGCCTAGTTTCCTTGCTCCCTCAACAGCAACAAGAACCTCCTTGTCCTGAGCGCACGCTACAGATATTATCTTTGGTCCTTTTTGTTTTGCAAGCTCTAGCATTTCTTTGAAATCTTTCACTTACTTCACCTCATCTTCGTATATTTTAGCTTGTTCGCTTCCATTTACAACTCTGAGAGCTCCTCCGTTGAGAGCACCCATTTCGTCCTCGCCGGGAACCACAACAACAGGGGCTATAAAACTCACCATATCTTTTATATAATCCACTAGAAGATTCGAGTATGCAAGGCCTCCCGTTATCACTATAGCCTGAACATCACCCATAAGAGCCGTCGCCATGGCGCCGATTTCCTTGCCTATCTGATAACCCATAGCCTCGAATATAAGCTTGGCCTTATCGTCTCCGGCTTCTATCATCTTTATTACATCTCTTGCATCATTAGTTCCAAGGTAGGCCACCAAGCCGCCCTTCCCCTTGATTTTGGCCTTCATCTCTTTTTCGGTATACTTTCCCGAAAAGCACATCTTCACAAGATCGCCCACAGGCAATCCGCCTGTTCTTTCTGGAGAAAAAGGTCCCATCTCATTAGCGTTGTTGTAATCTATATTATTGCCTTTTCGTACAGGCGCCACGCTTATGCCGCCCCCCAGGTGGGCCACAACAAGATTAACCTCGTCAAATTCTTTTCCAAGGCTCTCGGCAACCTTTCTGCCTACGGCCTTTATGTTAAGCGCATGTCCCAAAGATATTCTTTCTATCTCTGGAATTCCCGATATTCTAGCCACATCGTCAAATTCATCTACAGATACAGGGTCTACAATGAAGCTTTGTATATTCTCCATGTCAGCTATGGCCTTGGCTATTATTCCTCCGAGATTAGACGCGTGCTCGCCCCTTTTTCCCGCTCGAAGGTCCTTGAGCATAGCTTCAGTCACCTTATATGTGCCTCCTGTAATCGGAGCCAGCAAGCCGCCTCTTCCTACCACGGCAACCAAATCGCCGGTAGAATAGCCTTCGCTCTCAAGCCATGAGAGTATTATTTCTTTTCTCATTTCAAACTGGTCCGCTATGTGTTCATACTTTTCAATCTCACCAGGAGCATGGTCCAGATTCTTCTGAACAACATTTTCTTCTCCTTTGAAAAGTGCAACCTTAGTTGAAGTAGAACCAGGATTAATAGCCAAAATATATTCTCTCGCCACAAAACCACCCCATATAATTAAGTTTTAGCTGCCTTTATTAATCTTTATACCTTAAACAATAACTTTATAACGTTTTTTAACAATGTGCAAATATTTAGAATTTTTACGGTCTATTCCAGAAAAAACGTTTTCAAAAATCTGATATAAAAAAATCAAAAGCTCGTATGAATTTGATTGTGGTTTTTTGATATACTAACATGATATATTGAAAAAGAAAAAAATGCAATATTGGGATTCCGGAACATTAATTCCCGGAGCCCAATATTGCATTTTTTGGCTCTATTTCAAGTATTTCAACCCCCTCAGGAGCCTCTGCTTGTATTTCCATCTTTGCAAGTTTCTGATTGTAATCCTGCAAATTCACAAAGAGCTTTATGTCTTCTTGTTTGAAATTTTTTTTGTACTCCTCTAAATACAATACTTTCACTTTCACCTTTTCAGGAATATTATTTTTGGAAATGTCTAAATTTTGTATGTTGTTCAGGAAGCTGATTCTTTCTTTGGAAATATACAAATTTTCGACAACGACTTTCGAAATATCTATACCGATTTTAATTTTTTGAATGTCTGAATTAATATTTTCAGGCAGCGCAAGCTCAACTTCGATATTCTTGTCCGCATATACGTCCGATAAGCTTACAGGCTTTGTTAGTATCTTATTGATTTTACCCACAGCCTCACTTTCTCCCGATATCGTCACAAATTCAGGTTCCGAATTGAGGCTTTTTATCCTGTAGCTCTCCGGGGCTTCTCCTTTTGTCACTATTTCTATTGGTACCTTTTTCTCGGCCTTTATCCCCAAACTCACATATGCCGTCTTGTTGGCAAGCTGAACATGCTCAACCTCCCTGCCCTGGCTGTCCACAGGCACAAGTGTGTATTTCGAGCTGAAATTAGTCTTTTTGCCCTTTATATCAACATTGCAGACCACGCGTTTGACTTTTGAAACTAGCGATTTCGGCCCCTCTACAAAAGTATATCCCGGATCTACCTGCATTTCGGAAACAACTACGCCGTCTTCAGCACCCTTGTCTATTATTATCTCGACATTTTTCTTTTGAACACTGAGCTCTTCCATGTCTACAACTAGTTTGTCCGGTATTATAGTTGCCGTAACACCACTTGGAAGCTGCGCGCTTATTTCAACCACATTCTTACCCACATGCGGGCTCTTCACATACCCCAAAACATATACATCCCCATTATCTATATCCTTTAGCAGAGATCTCCTTCCTCTTAACACCAGTTTCATATCAAGACTGCTCTCCGGGGAAATTATCAGTTCCTGTTTTTTTATGTCCTGTGCATTCGATATGGCAGGCGTCACGTCAGAAAAATCGCGAGTGATTATAGGATCAACCTCCGCCATTACATAGATCCACATCAAAAATGCAAAAGCCAGTGAAACCAGCTTTATCTTCATGTTGCTCCGCAGCAAATCCATCATTACAAGGACCTTCCTTTGTTCAGAATCTTTTCTATGCCAGATTCTCCTTTTTTAAATATTTTTTTTGCCTCGGTCTCGGGTTTCAAGTCTTTTTCAAGAATATTAACAAGCTGATCCATATTGAGATTTCTTCTAAGCTTGCCTTCCCTTGCCACCGACACGGCTCCATTTTCTTCTGACACAATCACAGCTATAGCATCTGACATCTCGCTTATGCCCATGCCGGCTCTGTGTCTTGTACCCAGCTCCTTGCTTATGTTCTTGTTGTCCGAAAGAGGCAGGAAGCATCCGGCAGCCGTTATTCTGCTGCCCCTTATGACAAGCGCACCGTCGTGAAGCGGTGTGTTGGGTATGAATATGTTGATTAGCAGCTGCCTTGAGATTACCGAGTCTATTCTGGTTCCAGTCTGTATTATTTCATTGAGACCAGTCTCTCTTTCTATTACGATAAGGGCTCCTATCTTCTGCCTGGAGAGCGAGAATGCGGCCTCCCCGATTTCTTCTATGGCAGCACCCACGTCCTGTTCATTTTCGAGCCCAATGAAGGACTTGTCTATGAACTTGGTCCTTCCTATGTATTCAAGGGCGCGTCTGAGCTCGGGTTGGAAAACTATAAGCAGAGCGATTACTCCCACTGTCATAGTGTTCTTTAATATCCAGCTTAGCACATGCAACTGCAGCAGTTCGCTCAGCTTTGTCGCAACCACAAGCACTAGTATGCCCTTTATCAGCTGCTCAGCCCTGGTCTCCTTTATAAGCATGTAGAGCCTATATGAAATATAGGCCACTATCAATATATCTAAAATATCCAAAAAACCAATGTTCATTATTATGTCCTTAAGTTCCCACAAAGCAATCTTCTCCCTTTCAAAAGCTCTAATCGCCATAAGCCAGAGGGACGGTTCTCTTGGCTTTTTAGCCAAGAGAACCGTCCCTCTGGCTTATTATTATCCACACTTATTATATTAATTGTTGTATTCAAATTTGTAAACAACTCAGGGAAATATGGAGGAAATAAAAAAAAGAGCACTATCTAAAATAGAACTCTCTTCTTTGTTAATGGAGCGGGTGAAGGGGATCGAACCCTCGCAACCGGCTTGGAAGGCCGGGGCTCTACCACTGAGCTACACCCGCGTGTTTGGAGCGGAAGACGGGATTTGAACCCGCGACCCTCGCCTTGGCAAGGCGATGCTCTACCACTGAGCCACTTCCGCATTTTCCAAAATTTTAAGTTTTTTGTGGTGCGGGTGGAGGGACTTGAACCCCCACGTACTGGACACTAGATCCTAAGTCTAGCGCGTCTGCCAATTCCGCCACACCCGCATATTGAATACTGCATACTGTATTTGTTGCTTTTACATTAAACATTTTACAACTTTTTAACTTGCTTGTCAAGTTTTTTTGGTGGAGGAAGCTGGATTCGAACCAGCGAAGTCGGTGACAACAGATTTACAGTCTGCCCCCTTTGGCCGCTCGGGAATTCCTCCTGATAAAATTAATGGAGCTGGTGATGGGACTTGAACCCGCAACCTACTGATTACAAGTCAGTTGCTCTGCCAATTGAGCTACACCAGCTCATTATGGCGATCCGGAAGGGGCTCGAACCCTCGACCTCCAGCGTGACAGGCTGGCATTCTAACCAACTGAACTACCGGACCAAATATATGGTGGGAGCAACAGGGCTCGAACCTGTGACCCCCTGCTTGTAAGGCAGATGCTCTCCCAGCTGAGCTATGCTCCCACTCTAATGGTGACCCTACCGGGGTTCGAACCCGGGTTACCGCCGTGAAAGGGCGGTGTCTTAACCGCTTGACCATAGGGCCTTGAAAACTGGCTGCGACCTACTCTCCCGGGACCCTTCGATCCAAGTACCATCGGCGCTGAGGAGCTTAACTTCTGTGTTCGGCATGGGAACAGGTGTAGCCTCCTCGCTATTGCAACCAGATTGTCCTTT
>Ga0302237_1000532_pt1 | contig 33427 bp, 30 predicted proteins | sample AAG_UR_Ala_MG_FD_193530 | JGI IMG/M metagenome (GOLD analysis project Ga0302237, IMG submission 193530) | Enriched activated sludge microbial communities from anaerobic digester in WTTP, New Holstein, Wisconsin, United States - AAG_UR_Ala | ecosystem: Engineered > Bioreactor > Anaerobic >... | reverse complement strand
ACCAAAATATCAGCTGCTCCGGCAACTTCGGAAGTGAGACCTTTTATGCGTGCAGCTTCTTTATCTACTGCATTATCAAAAGCCAGGGGACCTTCTATGATGCAACCTGGAATCTGTCCCCTTTCATTCATTTTAGCAATTAAAGCAGCATCAATAGTAGCAGGCATTTTGGGATTGACTGTTTCTATAGCACAAATCATAGCTACTTTAGGTTTGGGATTTCCTAAAGCGTGAGCAACCTGCACAGCATTTTTAACGATAGCTATTTTCTCATTTAGTTCGGGCAGAATATTAATTCCGCCATCAGTTTGAATCTTTAGTCCTTCAGGATGTTCATAAACAAAAACATCGGAAATAACCTCGCTCACTTTCAAGCCCTTTTCTTTATCCAAGGCAGCTTTCAGGATAACGGAGGATTCCATTTTACCTTTTAATATGAGGTTGCCCTTACCTTCTCGGGCTAAGGCAACAGCAATTTCGGCTGCTTTTTTCAAATCGTTGCCAGTATCAATAATTTCAAAGGTGTTTACCAAGTCGGGAGCTTTCTGTTGTAGCAAACGGATAATTTCAGGTTTATCGCCAACCAGGATACTTTTACATAAGTCCTCTTTTTTTGCCATAACACCTGCTTCTATAGCAGATTCAGTTTGGGCTCCGGCAATAATAGCAGTTCCTTTACGGTTTTGTTTTACATAACTGAGTAGTTCAGCAAAATCTTTAAACATACTGTTGTATCTCCTCTTTTCTAGTTAAAATAAAAAAACTTTGATTTAACAGCAGAAGAAGGGAATAAGTGCTTAATAGTGATATTTTTTCAGAAACCTATCTACAAATTCATCTTCTTCGGGTTTTATTTCCCTCATTATCTTTTTTAATGCTTCCTTCTGAATTTGACGCACTCTTTCCCGTGATAAACCTAATTTATCAGCGATTTGGGCAAAATTTCGGGATTCGTGGGATTCATTCAAACCAAAATAGTTACGAATAATATCCGCTTCCCGGGCATCCAATTTACTGATAGCATTCTGGATTTTTTCCTGCATACGTTCCTGATAGTATAAACTTTGGGGGTCTAAAGTATCTTTATCTTCCAGTAGGTCTTTAGTCGTAAAATCCTGGTTATCAGAAGTAGTAATAATATCATCAAAAGAGCTGGTTTCCGGCAACTTGTTTTGCAGCTGGTCTATGGTCTTTTCAGTAATATTCATTTTTTCGCTTAATTCATCAAGGGTAGCTATTTTTCCTGTTTCCGTAAAATATCTGTCTTGAGTAACTTTAACTTTGTGAGCGGCGCTGGATTTTCCCATTGGAACGCGGATAAGAGAATTTTTTTCACTAACGGCAAGCATTATTCTCTGTTTTATCCACCAGATAGCATAGGAAATAAGCTTAATATCCTTATCGGGATCAAATTTTTCTATAGCTTTAATAAGCCCTATATTGCCTTCACTGATTAGTTCCGAAAGCGATAAACCCCGATTTTGATAGCGCGAGGCAATTTTAACTACAAATTTCAGATTTGCCTGTATCAATTTGTTCATTGCATCTATATCTCCGTTTTTAGCTTTAATAGCAAGGTCATGTTCTTCCTTACGGGAAAGCGTTTTGAACTTGGAAATCTCGTTTAGATAATTCTGCAATGCTTTATCCGTAAAAACACTTTCTTTCTTGCTCATATATTATTCCTTATGGTAAGGGAAGAACTTTACGGGGGTTAATGGCTTTACCTTTCAAACGGTATTCAAAATGTAAATGAGTGCCTTGAGCATTACCAGTAGCACCAACAGTAGCAATTTGCTGACCTTGTTTTACTACATCATTTACATTTACCATATTTTTCTCGTTATGAGCATAAACAGTCATTACAAAATCGGGATGTTCAATAACAATTACATTACCATAAGAACCTTGAATTCCCGCATAAACAACAGTGCCATCTAAAACAGCATAAATTGGTGTGCCGGCTTTTGCACCCAAATCTATACCTTTATGGGGACGACCATTGCGTAAACCATATTCAGAAATAACTTTTCCCTCCACAGGCATAATTAAATCATCTCTAATTTTATCCCGTTTCATTAGTTCTTCTTCCGTTAGAATAGCTGTTGGAGAAGGTAGTGGTTCTGGGCGTGGTTTACCGGAAAGATATAACTTCTGACCTACTTTTAAATCAGGAGAAGTTAAGTTATTCAGTTGCATCAGTTCTTCTACAGTCATTCCATTATTTGTAGCAATTCTATAAAGAGTATCCTTTTTTTGGACAACATAAACCCTTTCAATAAGCACAGTATCATTTTTGGCAGGAACTGTAGCCACAGCAGGATTAGGTTCTGATATTACTTCTTCAGGAACAATTTTGGTTTCGGGTAATTCAGCAGGATTTTTAATCACCAGCTTATCACCCGGGTGAATAGGAATTGAGCTGTTAGCAAAATTATTCCAGGCAAGTAGCTCTTCTAATTTGATATTATGATTTATAGCAATGCGATAGAGGTTATCACCGGCTTTAACTGTGTAATAGTAATCTGCGGGAATTTTTTTTTCAAGAGAAAGCGAAGGATTAATTTCCGAACCTGGCAAAGCGGAAATCTGAGGAGAAGAAGAGCTTTCTGTAATTTCCGGTGTTGCAGGTTTAGTAACTGGAACGGGAACAATCGGTTTACTTGGTTTTACATCTTTCTTTACGATTAATTTTTGTCCGATGGAAAGATTGTTATCGGATAAGTTATTAAGCCGCTTCAATTCATCTACTGTAGTACCATAACGCTTACTGAGAGAATACAGTGTATCTCCTTTTTTAATTATATGTATCTGGTCTTCAGCAGATAAACCCAAAGGTAAAATTAGCAATATCTGCATTACCAGCAGCCAGAGTAATCTATCTAATTTCAAAGTCATTATATTTTTCTGCACTATCCAGTTTATAAATTTGCAGTTCTTTCACTGTAGCATATCGGGTTCCTTGCGAAACGATCTGCTGAAATGTCTGCAAAGTGTGTTCTTCTGCCTGGGCAACGATTTTAACCGTACCATTCCACTGGTTTTGAACATAACCATTAATCTTCAGTTCGGAAGCAACTTTCCATATATAATAACGGAATCCTACTCCCTGAACTCTACCGCTTGCATAAAGTTCCCAAGTAGGCATATATCACACCTTTAGATTATTTGTTCTGCATAAATTTTATGCCCGAATTTGTCAAGGATTCGTTTTCTACAATTTTTGAAAAGGTGATATTTTTCCTCATATCAAGCAAAAATATGCTTGACCATATCAACGAGGGCAAAAATATATAAACATTATGGTTAAAAGGAATGTAATAATCAGATGAACTTATTGCAGATCATTAACTTAGTAGGTGGTTTGGCACTTTTTCTTTTCGGCATCAATAAAATGAGTGATAGCTTACAAGCAGTTGCAGGTTCAGAAATGCGTCGGATCTTGAAAGTGCTCATTAATACACCTCTTAAAGGGGTCTTAGTTGGCTTGGGTGTAACTGCCTTAATTCAAAGTAGTTCTGCTACCACCGTTATGATGATTGGTTTGGTCAATACAGGGATTATGACTTTGAATCAAGCAGTGGGTGTAGTTATGGGAGCTAATATTGGAACCACAATTACAGCTCAGTTAATTGCTTTCAATATAGGTCAATATGCTTTTTTATTTGTTATTTTGGGGGTAATTCTACTTTTTATTCGAAAAAACAGAGTAATGGAGCATTGGAGTCAGATTATTATTGGTTTTGGCTTATTATTTGTAGGGTTAAATGTTATGGCTGCAGCTGTTTCGCCGTTACAGGAATCAGTTGTAATGCGTAATTTAATGATCAAGTTAGCAACCAATCCGTTGCTTAGTATTTTAATAGGAACTGCATTTACGATGTTGATTCAAAGTTCCTCTGCTTCCATTGGAATCGTTATTGTCTTGGCATCAACAGGTCTAATACCCTTTGAAGGGGCTTTATATCTTGTTTTTGGAGATAATATAGGAACCACAATAACTGCCTGGCTGGCAGCAATGAGTAGTGGTAATACAGCAAAACGGGTTGCTATGGTTCATACTCTCTTCAATATATTTGGCACTATCATTTTTGGCACTTTAACCTATTTGGGTATTTATACTATTTTTATAAATTGGATCACACCGGGAAATGTTTATGCCGGCCAAAATATAGCTCGTCATATTGCTAATGGTCATACGATGTTCAATGTGTTTAATACGCTATTATTTTTGCCTTTTGCCAATCAGTTGGCTAATCTGGCTACCAAAATTATTCCTCCAGATAAAGTAGAAACCATTTCTTTAGGGGAACCCAAGCATTTGAATTATACAATTATCAGCAATTCCGACCTGGCAATAAATCAGTCCATCAAAGAAATGCGCGAAATGCTACGTTTGGTTAGAATGGAACTAATGCTTGCCTATCAGGCATTTAAGGAAAGGGACTATAAAAAACAGATGAAGGTTTCCAAAATTGAGAAAGCTATTGATAATCTGCAAAGAGAAATAACTCTATATCTGATAGCAGTGAATGAAAAGACCAATGCCGAAGATATTATTCATAAAATTCCGGCACTTTTGCATACTGTAAACGATATTGAAAAAATTGGCGATTTTACAGAAGAAATAAATAAAATCCTGAATGAACAGATAACAGCCCCAAAGCAACGTCTTTCTTCTGAGTTTATAGCTATGATTGACGATTTATATTCCAAGCTGTTATATATGTTGGACTTATCTATTGACTACCTGGTTGAATTGAAAGAGGATTATATCTATAAGATTATTGAAATGGAAGGACGCATCAATGAGACACATCATTACCTGCGTGAGGAAATCCTTACCCAGGTTCAAAATGGAAAATGTAATGCCGCTGGGGGATTAAATACAATTGACTATCTGGATGAAGTGGAAGAAATTGCTGATAAACTGAAAAATTTAGTAAAAGCGGGAACTCATAAATTTGTTTATAATCGTAATTTTGTGAAAGAACCTGAGGAAGAAGCAGAAAAAAAAGAAAACGAAAAAGAATTAATTGATATCTTTTAAATAACGCCGGCTGTAATCAAATCGTGCATATGTAACATTCCTACAGGGATATTATTTTCATTCACTACAGGAATCATCGTTATTTTATAGGTCTCCATCAAATTTAATGCCTCAATAGCCAGGACCTCAGGTTTCAGCGTTTTAGGATTTGCCGTCATACAGTCCTTTGCCGTATAGCTTAAAAGAGAATTACCTTTACTATGCAGTTGTCTTCTTAAATCACCATCGGTTATCATTCCGGTCAATTTCCCATCTTTATTGGTAACTGCAGTACAGCCAAGTTTCTTAGAAGTCATTTCCATTATTGCTTCGGACATATTTGCTGTTTCTTCAATAACCGGAAGTTCTTTTCCACTATGCATTAAATCGCATACTTTTAAAAGCAGTTTTTTACCGATTGTGCCGCCAGGGTGGAACTTTGCCAAATCCTGCAGCTGAAAATTCTTATGTTTCAATAAAGCAATAGCCAAAGCATCACCTACAGCAAGAGCTACAGTTGTAGAAGCAGTAGGGACTAATCCTAAGGGTTCCAGTTCTTTAGGAAGATAACAATTGAGCACTACATCAGAATTTTTTGCTAGTTGCGATTTTGGCTCTCCGGTTATAGCTATTATAGGAATATGATTGAATTTGAGGAAAGGAATCAAATTTATTAGTTCCTGTGTATTTCCGCTATTGGAAACAGCGATTACTACATCACCGGCATCAATCATACCTAAATCGCCATGAATTCCTTCTGCGGCGTGTAAAAAAATGGATGTTGTTCCAGTGGAAGCTAAAGTAGCACTTATTTTACGGGCAATAATACCGGTTTTTCCCATTCCAGTTAAGACCACTTTTCCTTTACAATTGCAGAGTAGGTCAAATGCTTTTTCCAGAGAGTCCTTACTAAGTTGTTTTGCTACTTTTTGAATAGCAGATGCTTCTTTGGCAAGTTCTTCCTGCACTGTTTCGTAAATATTCATAGTTCCTTTCTCAAAATAGCGATTGCTTCTTCCCAATTCATAGCACCCAGATCGCCAACAGTATGTTGACGCAAGGTAATTTGATTATTAGCTGCTTCATTTTTTCCGAGAATACACATAAAAGGAATTTTGTTCTTTTCCGCAGAACGGATTTTGTAACCCATTTTTTCACTGCGGGAATCCAATTCACAACGAAAACCCTGTTCTAGTAACTGTTCTTCAATTTTGCGGGCATAGTTTATTTGAGCATCGGTTATAGGAATCAGCATTATTTGGACAGGAGCAAGCCAAAGGGGTAAATTACCGCTGTGATATTCCAGTAAAGTAGCAAAAAATCGCTCTACAGAACCCAAAACAGCTCTGTGAATCATATAAGGTCTATGAGCAGAATTATCTCCACCGATATAAATCATATCAAATCTTTCGGGTTCATTAAAATCAAATTGAATAGTAGTGCATTGCCAGGCTCTGCCTAAGGCATCTTTAATTTTAATATCTATTTTGGGACCGTAAAATGCACCTCCACCTGAATCTACTTTGTATTCCAGACCAAGTTTTTGTAAGGAATTCGCCAAAGAAGCGGTTGCTTTATCCCAATCCTCTTTTTCTCCAACGCAATCTTCTGGTTTAGTGGCAAGATAAATTAAAAATTCCTTAAAACCGAATGCTTTCAGCATATCCAGAGAGAAAACAATCAATTTATCTACTTCCCTATCCATCTGTTCGGGAGTGCAAATTATATGTGCATCATCTTGAGTGAAACCACGCACTCTCATTAAACCATGTAAAACACCACTTCGCTCATATCTGTAAACAGTTCCCAGTTCTGCCAGGCGGATAGGAAGTTCTCTATAGCTGTGTAAGCTGGAATTATAAATGCTGATATGAAAAGGACAATTCATTGGTTTGATGTAATAATCCTGTCCATCAATATCCATTTTGCTATACATATTTTCTTTATAGAAATTTAAGTGACCGCTGGTTTCCCACAAATTGGCTCGTCCCAAATGAGGTGTATAAACAAGTTGATACCCCTTTTTCAAGTGTTCTTCTTTCCAGTATGTCTCAATTAAATGACGCACCATAGCACCCTTAGGATGCCATAAAACCAAACCTGGTCCAACTTCATCGTTTATTGAAAAAAGGTCCAGGTCTTTTCCCAGTTTTCTATGATCGCGTTTACTTGCCTCTTCCAGGAAGTGAAGATAGTCAGCAAGTTCTTTTTCTGTAGGGAAACTGATTCCATAAATCCGTTTCAGCATTTTGTTTTTTTCATCGCCACGCCAATATGCACCTGAAGTTCTTAATAATTTTATGGCTTTAATTTTTCCCGTATCCGGAAGATGAGGTCCGCGACACAGATCAATAAAATCGCCTTGACGGTATGAACTGATAATTTCATTTTCGGGAATATCTTCCAGAAGTTCCAGTTTGTAAGTTTCATCCATCTTGCTAAAAAGCTCTATTGCTTCTGCTTTACTTAATTCAGTTCTATAATAGGGAAGGGCTTTTGCGCTTAATTCTTTCATTCTTGTTTCAATTTTTTGTAAGTCCTCTTCCGTAAATGGTTCGTCTCTATCAAAATCATAATAAAAACCCTGTTCAATAGCAGGACCGATAGCAATTTTAACATCTGGAAAAAGTTGTTTAACTGCCTGAGCCATTAAATGAGCCGTGCTATGCCAATAGACCTCTTTTCCTTTGTCATTTTTAAAGGTATGAATAACTACTGTGCTATCTGTATCTATGGGATAGTTCAAATCTACTGGCTTGTTATTTACTTCTGCACAAATTGCTTCTTCTGCAAGTTCGGGACTAATATCTTCAGCAACTTTTAAAGCTGTTACAGAACTATTATATTCTCGTCCACTACCATCTGGTAAGGTAATCTTGATCATTTATATCTCCATCACATAATTCTTTGCATAAAAATAACCCATTTTTCCATAAATAATATTCTGTCAAGCCGAGAATGCTCAATTTTAAGAAATTGGTCTTTTTGAATTCACACTCAGATTTCACTGATAACTTAGCTTTTATTTCCAAATAAGCAAAGGATGAAAAGTATTAAAGCGTCTCTGGTGACTTTTTTTTAACAACGAGAAAAAAAGAAGTTTGGAATGAACAATGAAAAATGAAAGATATGAGTCCTCCTGAATTAATCCCGGATGAACGACATCCCCGTCGTTCACAAATTCCGGATGAACGACGTCCCCGTCGTTCACAAATTCCGGATGAACGATGTCACCGTCGTTCACAAATCCCGGATGAACGACGTCCTCGTCGTTCAATTGTTAAAAATCAATGCTTTAATGTTGCTTTTTTTATGGTTGATGGGTACATCAACCTTCCGGATGAACGACGTCCCCGTCGTTCACAAATTCCGGATGAACGACATCCCCGTCGTTCCCTTTTTACTCAATTATTTTATTAATGATAACTTCTTTCATCTGCTGAAAAAGGAATTTAGTGATTGACGGGGACATCAACCTTCCGGTTTTTTGGGTTGACCAGGAGGTCAACCTTCCGGTTTTTTTGGTTGACCAGGAGGTCAATCTTCCGGTTTTTTTGGTTGACCAGGAGGTCAACCTTCCGGGTGTTTCATTATTCTCAAGGAATTGAAAATAACCAGTAAAGTAACACCTACATCGGCAATTACAGCTTCCCAAAGCTGAGCCAAACCGGCAACTCCCAAAATCATAACCAGCATTTTAATGCTTAAAGCCAGGAAAATATTCTGCCAAACAATTTTATTGGTTTGTTTAGAAATGCTGAAAGCACTTTTTAATTGTTCGGGTTTATCGTTCAGTAAAACCACATCAGCTGTTTCAATAGATGCCTGAGCGCCAATTTTTCCCATAGCGATTCCTACATCTGCTCTGGCTAAAACAGGAGCATCATTTAGTCCATCTCCGCAATAAGCAACCTTATCTTTACTGGAATTTATTATTTCTTCCAGTTTAGTTAATTTGCTTTCGGGAGTTAAGGAAGCATAAAAACTATCCAAATCCAATTCTTTAGCAACTTTTTCAACTTTAGGAATGCGGTCTCCGGATAAAACGCTTAAGTGTTTTATACCCATTTGTTTAAGTGTTTTTACCACTTCTTTCATTCCCGGTTTCAATTCATCAACAAAACTGATACAACCCAGATAAATATCATTTTTAACTGTATGAACAACGCTGTAATCGCCTGCATCAAGCAAATTTATAAAACCGAATGACTGTAAAAAAATTTCACTCCCGCAAAGATAACGGTCTTTGTTATAAACCAGTAGAATTCCTTTTCCAGGAAATTCGGAAAAAGCATCTACCTTGGAGGGCTCAAATTTGTAAGAAAATGCTTTTTTAATTGCTTTCGCAAAAGGATGGGATGATGTCCATTCGCAAAGCCAGGTGCTTAGTTGCAATTCATCCTGGTCAATATCAGGAGCAGTTTTTGTTTCGGCAATACGCAATTCACCGGTAGTTAAAGTTCCTGTTTTATCAAAAATCAGGGTCTTAACCCTGTTCAGTAAATCAAGATAAATACTGCCTTTGAAAATAATACCCGTTTTAGCAGATTTTCCTATCCCTATATAATAAGTTAAAGGTATGGAAATTACCAGGGCACAAGGACAAGAAACAACCAAAAAAATAAGAGCACGCTGCAACCAGATAGTGTAATTGTAACCTAATATCACAGGAATAACAAAAACCAAAACTGCTGCCAAAACAACTGCTGGTGTATAATATCTGGCAAAACGGGTCATAAACTTTTCGGTATCTGACTTTTTAGAACTGGCATTTTCAATGAGTTTTATGATGCGGGAAACCATACTTTCCGCTTCAGTATTTTGGGCTTGAATTTCCAGAATTCCACCACCATTCAAAAATCCGGCAAAAACTGTGGACTTTGGTTCTACAAAAACAGGAATTGCTTCTCCCGTTAAAGAAGAAGTATCAACAGTTGATTCTCCTTTTATAACGACTCCATCCAGAGGAATTCGTTCACCTGCATAAACCAGGATAATCTGGTCTTTTTGGATTGTATTCAATTTCTGGTCCTCTATGCCTGATTCTGTTTTCAGATGTGCTTTTTCGGGTTTTAACATAAGAAGCGATTGCAAATTTTTACGGCTTTTGGCAATAGCTCTACTTTCCCCATATAATCCTATTTCATATAGAATCATAACTGCCGATGCTTCAATCAGTTCACCTAAATATAAAGCTCCCAGTGTAGCCAAAGTCATCAAAAAATTCTCAGTAAATATTTGGCGAGATGCTATTTCTTTCAATGCCTTTTTAATAACTTTATGACCGGCAATAAGATAAGCAATAATACCTAAAATAGATGAAAACGGAGCGCTTAAGAATAAACTGAAAGTCAACAGCAAAATAGCTAAAATAATAAACCAAGGTTTATTTTCTGACTGTCCTTCTTCCCAACCTGCCAGAGTAAATTGAATATCAGGATCAATCTTGCTCGCTATAGCATTTAAGCGTTTCAGAGGATTATCCACTTTTTCAATGTATTCAATGGTAAGGCGTTTATTGATAAAATCCAAATTAGCACTTTCCACTTCCTCCAGATTGTTTATTTCCGCTTCTATTTTAGCTCCACAATCGGGACAATCAAGATTGTGAACATCATATTCTTCAATAACCATTTACTGCTCCTGTAAATGTTCCAGCGCTACTTTAAAAATACTGTTAATATGTTCATCATCCAATGAATAGTAAGTTGTTGTGCCTTCCTTGCGATATTTTACCAGACGATGTAAACGCAATAACATAAGCTGATGCGAAATTGCTGATTGCTGCATATTAACTAAAAGTGCTAAATCCGCCACACACAATTCGTGTCTGGAAAGATAATACAATATTTTCAGACGGGTTCCATCTCCGAAAAGCTTGAAGAAATCAGCCATTACTTGTATAGTTTTATCTTCGGGTATATGTGTCTTTATGTCTTCCATTTCTTCCGGAGAAATGTTTTTGCACAAACAGTTTTGTCTTTTCATTTTGGCTCCTATATGAGTATATGTTCATATATTGATAAACACGATTTCCCGTCAAGAAAAATCTTTGCTGAATCCAGTCCAATTCATTTGAATTATTTTGTAGCGTTATGGAACTATTGGGTTACTGAATTCCGCTTAGGTAAACAGGATATATAATATAGTTTTCACATTGAAAAGGCATAAATATTTTCCTGTCTGATGTAGATTTCTGCGAAAGTAACAATCCTGAGATTTTTATGCAATATAACTGCCATCCCGTAAAGGGGAAAAATGTCAGCAGCGAAAAGGAATTGACGCAGAAAGAATTTGCCTTAACCTTTTTTCCCTATTGCCTGTTCATAATTTATAGTGTCCAAAATATAAAATTTATTCTCTATTACAATAACTTAGCTTGCAATTTGGGCAACTTTTACCTGTTTTTAGACAGTGCCTTATTTCCTGCCAAGTTGATTCTTTTATGCTGCATTAACATTTCTTTAACGACTCCTTAACAAAGTTAAAGAATCGTTAAAGAGTCGTTAAAGAGTCATTAAAGAAATGACTAGGCAACAGGTAGAAAATAAGAGAACAGCTATAAGGATTATAACAGTTTGCCGTCACGAGTCCTCACTGCCAAACGAATTTGAAAAAAGGTTTAAGTTATTTAGGCAGTGACGACTCCTGACTTAAGGTGACGACTCCTGACTTAAAGATAACACAGATTTTTAATTTTTTAATTTTTTTTCCTAATTCTCCATTCTCAATTTTCCATTTTCCCTTCTCCATTTTATTTCTCCTTTTTCATTTATCGTTCTTCATTTTTAACTAAGTCCTTGATAATAATAGCTCCTGCGATTGAATAGATTATGCTCAAAGCAATAATTGTGAAAAACCCAGAAAACAAATCTTGACAAAATAAGGAATTATTAACATAAAGAACAAAATGGTTTTGAGACGCTATGAAATGAAGTTAATTTGCTTAACTGTAAACAGTTGCACTAACAGGAAAAAAATGCATTTATTAAACCTAACGGTTATATGCACTTTAGCTCTGTTTAGTTTTGCCTGTGCCAATATACCCGAAAGCAGAACGGGAGAAGAAAAAAGCATTATTTTTTTAGAACCGAAAACTTCTGCAGACAGTAGAACAGCGGAAGAATTGGAATCCTTTTCTTTTAATGCGTTGGAGTGTATTCAAGCGTTTTTAACAGGTGGCAAGTTTACCAGTTTGGGAAAAAATCGTAGCTCTCTTATTTTTCTATGTCCTCCGGAAACAGAACCTTCTTTACAGAAACAGGGTGAAAATATTAACGCGTCATATCGTGCTAACTTACTGCAAACAAAGGCAGTTAATCTCGTTGTAGGGGATTCAGTTTTTACTTTATTGGAAAATCGGGAAAAAATATTGCAATTGATAACACAAAGTGGTGCAGATTTCTTTTTACAGAGTAAAATTATAGGGGAAGAAGAAAAAACTCTAGGGAAATTGAATCTCTATAAAATCCAGGATTTAGCCATTGTCTATAGTGATACCCGCAGGTTATTAGTAATAAAGAAATAAAGGATAAAAAACTATGCAAATCAGTAAACTTGACCAAATGTTCGATGTTTTAGCTTCCAGACCTAAAAAACGTTTAGTAGCTGCCTGGGGTGTTGATTCCCATACTATTTTAGCCGCCTATATGGCAGTAGAAATGGGTCTGATTGATGCAACCTTAGTTGGTGATGAAAAATTGATACTTTCCGTATGTCGGGAGCACAATCTTGATTGTTCACAATTTAACATTGTCCATTGCCCAACCGATGTTAAGTCCGCTGCCTTAGCTGTAGAGATGATTAACAAAGGTGAAGGCGATTTTTTAATGAAAGGTCTTCTTTCTACAGACCGCTATATGAAAGCAATTTTGAATAAGGAATGTGGATTGATGGATCCGGGAGCTATTCTTTCTCATGTAACAGTTACCGAACCGAAGAATTATCATAAATTGTTGATTGTTGGTGATGTAGCTGTAATTCCCCTGCCCGATTTAAATCAGAAAATTGCCATCACCAATTATTTGATTAAAACGGCTCATATTTTAGGCATAGAAAATCCGAAAGTAGGAATTCTTTCTGCCAGCGAACAAGTCCTTCCCAAAATTCCTTCTTCGGTAGAAGCAGCTTTAATTGCCAAAATGGCTCATCGCGGTCAAATTAAAGGAGCTATTGTAGAAGGTCCTTTGGGATTTGATATGATTATTGATAGAGAAAGTGCACTTATTAAAGGTGTGGATAGTCCTGTTTGTGGAGATGCTGATTGTATTCTCTTTCCCAATATTGAAGCTGGTAACACTTTTTATAAAACAGTTATTAGGCTATTGAAAAGTGAACTGGGAGCAATAGTTATGGGAGCAAGAGTTCCCTGTGTGTTAACTTCCAGGGGTGATGGAGAACGCAGTAAATTGTATTCTATAACTTTAGCAGCAATGTTGGCATAAAAATGATTACTAAACTTTCTGAACTTGCAGAAAAAGCAAAAAACAGCGGCAAAAAAACGCGCATTGCTGTTGCTGTTGCCGAAGATAGTAATACAATTAATGCTATTTTACAAGCTATTAAAGATGACTTTATTTATCCTGTTTTGATTGGTAACGAAACTAAAATTAAAGAGCTGCTGACCTCTGATATTGTTTCTAATCAAGTTGAAATAAAGAATATAACGGAACCAGCCCAAGCTGTAAAAGAAGCAGTTAGAATGGTTCGTAATGAAGAAGCGGATGTTTTAATGAAAGGACTTGTAGGAACAGATACTTTCTTAAAGGCAGTTCTGGATAAAGAACAGGGACTTTTACCTACTAAAGCAGTGATGAGTTATACCTGTGCTTTGGAAATCCCAAAATACCATAAACTGCTTTTTGTTAGCGATACAGCTGTCTTAATTAACCCGGATTTAGACCAGAAAATAGCGATGATCAATTACAGTGTGACTATGGCAAGACGATTTGGTATTGAAAAACCGAGAGTGGCATTAATATCTGCTACCGAAAAAGTTAGTCCTTCAATGCCAGAGACCCTGGATTATGCTCTTCTATGCAAAATGGCAGAAAGAGGTCAAATAAAAAACTGCATTATAGATGGACCTTTGGATATTTTTCTTGCCTGTGATCCTGGCTCCCTTGCAATTAAAGGAATTCCAAGTCCCTTAGAAGGAGATGCGGATATTTTAATTTTTCCCAATCTGGAAAGTGCTAATAGTTTTTATAAAGGACTAATGCTTTTTGGAGACGCAGAATTGGCAGGTTTAATTTGCGGAACGACAAAACCTGTTATTGTTATGAGCCGTAGTGAAAGTGAAAAGTCCAAATATTACTGTATTGCACTATCTTGTTTAATGGCGGAGGAAAAATGAAAATAGCAATTGGTTCTGACCATGCTGGTTTTGAAATGAAAGAAGCCATAAAAAGTGCCTTTCCTGAAATAGAATTTGTAGATTTTGGCACAAACAGTACAGAAAGTATGGATTATCCCGATACCGGTTATCCTGCAGCTAAAGCAGTTGCAGAAGGAAAATGTGATAAGGGTATCTTAATTTGCGGCAGTGGAATAGGAATGAGTATAACTGCCAATAAAGTTCCTGGAATCAGAGCAGCTTTATGCGGAAATACAGATATAGCTCGCCTATCAAGATTGCATAACGATTCTAATATTTTGGTCCTGGCAGGAAGATTTACAGCCATTCCTTATGCCATAGATATTACTAATGTCTGGCTGAACACCTCTTTTGAGGGTAAAAGGCATTTAAACAGAATTAATAAAATACATCAAGGAGAAAGGTAATGAACCACATTCAAAAAACCGATCCCGAAATTTACGCTGCCATTATGAATGAACTGAAAAGAGAGCGGGAAAATCTGGAACTGATTGCCAGTGAGAATTTTACTTCCCTGGCTGTTTTGGAAGCTCAAGGTTGTGTGATGACCAATAAATATGCTGAGGGCTATCCCTACCGTTGGAGTAAAAAAACCGGCGCTATTAATTACAACCTTTATGGTAGATATTATGGCGGCTGTGAATTTATCAACGATGCTGAACGCTTAGCCATTGAGCGGGCAAAACAAATTTTTGGAGCTGACCATATAAATGTTCAACCCCATAGCGGTTCCCAGGCAAATATGGCTGCTTATTTTACACTTGTTAAACCAGGGGATACAGTTATGGCTTTGGAACTTTCTCATGGGGGTCATTTAACCCATGGTCATCCTCTTTCTTTCAGCGGTCAGCTATATAATATTGTTCCTTACACTGTAAATAAAGAGACGGAACAATTGGATTATGATGAACTGGAAGCATTAGCTTTGGAACATAAACCACAAATGATTTTAGCTGGAGCTTCTGCCTATCCCCGGAAATTGGATTTTGCCAGATTTCGCGAAATTGCTGATAAAGTTGGAGCTAAGCTTATGGTTGATATGGCTCATATTGCAGGACTTGTTGCTGTTGGTTTACATCAAAGCCCGGTTCCTTATGCTGATATTGTTACTTCCACAACTCATAAGACCTTACGGGGACCGCGTGCCGGGCTTATTTTATGCAAAGAAGAATTTGCTAAAGAGGTAGATAGTAAGGTTTTTCCCGGTGTGCAAGGAGGTCCTCTAATGCATATTATTGCCGCTAAAGCAGTTGCTTTTCAGGAAGCACTGCAGCCGGAATTTAAAATCTATCAGCAAAAAGTTATAGAAAATGCTGAGACCTTATCTAATGCTTTAATTAAAAACGGCTTTAAACTTGTTTCCGGAGGAACCGATACTCACCTGCTGCTGATTGATTTAGGACCCGAAATAAATGGCAGCCCCAGTGGCAAAAAAATGGAAGAAGCACTTGATAAAGCAGGAATTACTGCTAATAAAAATACTGTTCCTTTTGATACCAGAAGTCCTTTTGTTGCTTCCGGAATTCGTTTAGGAACTCCTGCTGTAACTACTCGCGGAATGGGAAAAGCGGAAATGGAACTGATTGCTGATTATATTAAAAGGGTTTACGAGCATATTGATAATGAGGAATACCTGCAAGAAATGAAAACAGAAGTTCATTCTTTAACGGATAAGTTTCCTCTCTATCCTGAACTGTAATCGGAGGACACTGTCCTCCTACTACAAGATAGCTAAGGACTTTCTACGCTTTATTTCATACAGATTTCGCAGATAGCGCAGATTTTATGGAATACAGGATTGTCAAAATGAACCCGGGGAAATTTATGCAAGCAGCAAAGAAAAACTGTTTTAACGGATTGCCACTTCACTTGTTAACCTGTTAACCCGTTAACCCGTTAACCTTATGCAAATAGCGGCTATAGATTGTGGTTCCAATTCCCTCAAATGTCTGATTGCAGAAAAGAGGGGAGAGGACTTTATTTGCCTGAAAGACCTAAGATTTCAAACCCGTCTTGCTTCTGCTTTAAATAAGAAAGATTTCCTCTCCTCAACAGCTCAGGATAGGACGATCGCTATTTTAAAAAATTTGCAGGAGAATGTATTTTCTACTTACAAAATTGAAGAAATTCGCGCTGTCGGCACAGAAGCAATCCGCAAAGCTGTTAATAAACAGGAATTTGTAGACCGCATTGTTAAAGAAACAGGAATTAAATTAACTGTTATTGATGAAGCACAGGAAGCATTTTTGGAATGGAAAGGCGTGCTGAGCGGTGCTAAAAAACCCTTACAACCAATAACTATTTTTGACAGTGGAGGAGCCAGCACAGAAATCATCAACGGGAACAAAGGACTTATCCATAAAGCAACCTGTTTTCCTGTGGGGGCTGTGAATTTTACTAAAAGATATATTCACAGTGATCCCATTTCACAAGCTGACTTTGATGAATTAGTTAAGAATGTTTACCAAAATTTACCCCAATCTTTTATGGTTCAGGATACTTTTATCGGTGCTGGGGGAGGGGTTTATGTCTGTGCCTGTGTTGCTTCCGGAGGTAAAATTGCTTCTCCGGAAGAGGCAGACGGCTATGAAATAACCTTAAAGGAATTGGAAAGACAAATTAACCTCTATATACAGACAACCATTAAACAGCGTAAACAAATTCCCGGAATGGAAAGTGAACGTGCCGATATTATGCTGGCTGCTGTCTTGATTTATTGGACTTTACTGAAAGCCAGTGGAAAAGAAAAGTTTATTGTTTCTACCCGCGGTATCAGACATGGCTTAGTTATAATTTGAAGCACGCAGAATTCGCAACTTTATAAATATCACATCGCTATGCTATTTTGTTATTTATTTCTTATCCGGTTTTTTATTTACAATCAGCTTGTATATTTCAAACCAGGCAACACTTAAATTGCCTAAAACTAAGCAGGTAAATAGCTCCATAAAAGTCATTGACTCCAAGTGAAAAATATTGGTGACAGAAGGCACTTTAATCATCAATAGAACTATGGCAAAAACACCTAAGAACAAAAAAGTCATACCTTTATTGGGAGTACGGAGAATCTGAAAAAGGTTCTTTTGCCAACTACGGTTTGTAGTAATCAACATCAGATTGGAAAAAACTAAAGTAGTAAAGATATGCGCTCTTAAATGATTATCCCCCATTCCGTTATTAATTCCCCAAAAATACATAAGAACTAATAATATCAACACCCCCAAACCTTGCAGAGAACCAATTATTAACCTTTTTGTACCAAATAAACTTTCATCTACAGAACGAGGAGGCCTTTCCATAATATTTTCCTCTTCCTTCTCCATTTCAAAAACTATGGAGCACGCAGGGTCAATTATCAACTCCAGAAAAGCGATATGAACCGGAAAATAAATAATCGGATAATTAGCAAACGCTGCTGGAATCATTGCCATTCCGGCAATAGGGATATGTAAAGAAAATACATAAGTGAAGGACTTACGCAGGTTATCATATATCCTTCTACCCATTCTTACTGCACTTACAATAGAAGAAAAATCGTCATCCGTTAAAACAATAGCCGATGCTTCACGCGCTACATCCGTCCCTCTTAAACCCATAGAAATACCTATATTGGCAGCTTTTAAAGCCGGAGCATCATTCACTCCATCTCCTGTCATAGCTACAATTTCTCCATTTGCTTTAAGTGCTTGCACAATTCTTAGTTTTTGGTAGGGTACTACTCGGGCAAAAATAGATACCTGTTTACATCTTTCTGCCAATTCTTTATCAGAAATATGGTCTAATTCACTACCCGATATAACATTATCAACATTTTTCAACCCTATCTGTTTACCAATTGCCTTTGCTGTTCCAATATAATCACCAGTAATCATAATGATTCTGATTCCTGCTTTGTAACATATTTTAACTGCTCCCGGAACTGTTTCTCTAATTGGATCAGCCAGTCCAATTAAACCTGAATAGTGGAAAGATAAGTCAGTCAGCTTTTCCGGTAAAATATCTGCTTTATATTCACAAGAGGCAATTGCTAAAACCCTAAGCCCTTCTTCTGCCAAATCTGAAACTTGATTCATTATAGTTTTAATTTCTTCCGAATTTATTTTGCAGAGTGTAACAACTGCTTCAGGAGAACCTTTTAACGCAATTGTGTAATTAGGGTTACCAGGAATTTTCCATACCTTTGCCATAGCTCGGAGCTCATCTGTTAAAGGATATTCTCTTATTTCCTGATATTTTTGCAGCTCCGTATAAGCGGAGGAATCTATATCTATTAAAGCCTTATGAATTGCCTTTTCCATTGGATCAAAGGGCTCTCTCATACTGCCTAACACACTGTAAACGAGAGTATTATGAATTGCCTCAGAAATAGTTGCGGTTCGGTTTAAAGCTATGTTCTCGTTGTTGTTGACTATTTTTTGCAGGGTCATTTTGTTGTAGGTTATTGTTCCTGTTTTATCAGTGCATAAAACTGTAGCTGAGCCCAAACTTTCAATTGCCTGTAACCTTCTAACCAGCACATTTTTTCTGGACATTCTCCATGCGCCCAAAGCCATAAAAACAGTTAGAACTACAGGAAATTCTTCCGGTAATACAGACATTGCTAAAGTGATACCTGTTAATAGGGCATTAATTAAATGCTTTCTGGTGATATAAAAAACAATAACTACTACAGCACAGATAAGCAAAGCATAAGTGGCAAAATATTTAACTAATTTAGCTGTCTCTTTACTTAACCGGGTCTCTTCCTCTTCAATCGTTTCCAGCGATTTACCAATTTTACCAAGTTCGGTTCTTTCTCCTGTGGCAAAAACTTGTGCTATACCTCTGCCACTTACAACTAAGGTTCCGGAATAAACAAAAGGTAAATCATCACCTCCAGGATTAGTTGGTTTTTCTTTCTTATCCCAAATCTGTTTTCTAACCGGAACAGATTCCCCTGTTAAAAGAGATTCATCAATGCTAAGTAAATTATTTTCCAGGATATAAGCATCAGCAGGAATTCTATCCCCTTCAGCTAAAATAATTAAATCATCAGTTACTACTTCTCTGCCGGGAATTCTGATTTGTTCTCCATTCCGAATAACTAAGGCACGCGGACTGGAAAGATTCTTCAGTGCTTCCAGCGCTTTTTCCGTTTTATGTTCCTGAAAAAGTTCTATAGATATAACAATTACGACGGAAGCAGTTAAAACAATTGCCTCTTGCAAATCCCCTAAAAAGAAATAAATAACAGCACAGGAAACTAACAGTATGAACATTGGCTCACTTATTACATCCCAAATCAATTTACACCAATTACGAGATTTTGAACCTGGTAGTTCATTATACCCTTCCTGTCTTAATTTATCTTCCACTTCCTTTGTGGTCAGACCCTGTTTCAAATTACTATATTCCTTCATTTTATCTCCTCTAACGAAAAAAAATCTTACTATCAGCAATAATGTTTTTAGTCAAGGAAAACTGGTTCGTGTTGGGAAATAAAGAAGAAACAGGAAATATATTTTTTAGCACTCTCAATTTTAGATTGACAATTTTCCAAAGTTGATTAAATTGTCTTTAGATTAGCAGTTTACTCATTGGACTGCTAAGAAAAAAAACGGTGGAGACAATGAAAAAGAATCAGCTACGACTAAACGAGACCCTTAAAGCACTGGTAGATGAATACATCATCTGTTGCGAACCGGTGTCTTCCAGGATACTGAACGAGAAATATCTATGTAATGTATCCTCAGCTACCTTGCGTTTGGACTTGCTGAAGTTGGAAAAAGTGAATCTGATTTCCCAGCCACATACATCAGCAGGAAGAGTTCCTACAATAAAAGGTTACAGGGAATATTTAAGATTGATTGAACCGGAAATAGAAAAGATCAGATATGAAGGAATGGATTTTTTGAGAGAGATTTTGGTCCGCAACTATAAAGATACACCCAGAGCTCTGTATTATATTATGGAGAATTTAGCTAAGGAAACAGACCAGCTTTCATTTGTTGCTGAGCCGGAGGTCTCCAGTGGTTATCTAGCAAAGCTGGATGTATTTTCTATAGGAGAAAATAAGCTGATATTTGTAATGAGCTTAGATTCCGGCTTGGATAAGACGGTTATCTTAAAATGCGAAAATGAATTAACCGAATTGCAGTTAAAGAAATTAGTGCGTTATTTAAATGATGAACTAGCTGGTTTACAGATTTATGACATAGCTAACCGGGTTTTAGTGGAAATGCAGGAAAATGCTGATGATGGTATGATTAGCTGGTTTCTGGCTGAATTGCATAAAGCATTTATGGAAATAAGTGATTTCTTTATTCATTATGACGGCAGCATTAATTTTCTGGAACAAAAGGAATTTGATGATAAAGAGAATATATTGAAATTTATGAGTTTATTGCAAAGTCAGGATTTTCTCTTAAATACGATGCGTAAACATCAAAGTGAAAAAGAAGTTAATATAGTTTTAGGTGAGGACTTTGCTAAGAGTACCTGGCTGGATTTTGCTCTTATTTTTGCTAAATATGAGGTGTTTGGTATACCTGGATATTTAGGTGTTTTAGCACCTGTCAGAACAGAATATCGTAAGCTGATTCCTCTTATCAGGGATGTAGCAAAAACTATAACAAATACAACAAGGCGCGGAATGATCGTGCCTCAGGAGAAAAAGGGATGAATAAAAAAGTACCCAAAGAACCAGAATTGGGAAAAGATGAACTAATTACAACGGAAGTTTCAGAAGAACCGAAAGCGAACAAGATAGAAGAATTGGAAAAAGAAATAGCGGAATGGGAAGATAAATACCTGCGCTGTATGGCTGAATTTGAGAACTTCCGCAAACGAACCCTATCCGAAAAAGCGGATTGGATTAAATTAGCTACGCAGAAGTTTGCTTTAGAAATCTGCGATGTGTTAGATAATTTTGAACGGGCTATCCAGCAGGGAAGTGAAGAAGAAAAATCAACTCCCTTCGGAAAAGGAGTCCTAATGATTGAACAGCAACTCCGTAAAGCCCTAGAAAAAGAAGGTGTAAAAAAAATAGAAGCACTGGGAGAACCCTTCAATCCAGAGTTTCATGAAGCCCTGGCTCATATTCCTAGTGATCAAGAAGAAAATACCGTTACTGCCATCATCCAAAATGGTTACACAATGCACGGTAAAGTATTGCGACCGGTTAGGGTGGTGGTTTCTAATGGTTTAAAAATAAATAAAGAATCCCAGGAGGAATAAATGGGAAAAATAATTGGAATTGATCTCGGAACAACAAACTCCTGTGTTGCCGTTGTAGAAGGCGGCAAACCGGTAGTTATAACTAATGCCGAAGGAAGCAGAACAACTCCTTCAGTAGTTGGTTTTACAAAGGATGGTCAACGTCTGGTCGGTCAATTGGCAAAACGCCAGGCAATAACTAATCCCCAAAATACTGTCTTCTCCATAAAAAGGTTTATGGGAAGAGGTTACGATGAAGTAACACAAGAAATTCAGCAGGTGCCCTTTAAGGTTGTTCGTGGCTTAAAGAATCAGGCAGTTGTGCACATTGATGTAGAAAATAAGGATTATGCTCCACAGGAAATATCAGCGATGATTCTCACCAAAATGAAAGAAACTGCCGAAGCATATTTAGGGCAAAAAGTAACGGAAGCAGTAATTACTGTTCCTGCCTATTTCAATGACGATCAGCGGCAGGCAACAAAAGATGCAGGACGCATAGCCGGTCTGGATGTAAAAAGAATTATTAACGAGCCCACAGCTGCTGCTCTTGCTTATGGAATGGAAAATAAAAAGGAACAGAAAGTAGCTGTTTATGACTTGGGTGGTGGAACCTTTGATATCAGCATTCTGGATATTTCCGAAGGCGTTGTAGAAGTTCTATCTACCAATGGTGATACTCACTTAGGTGGTGATGATTTTGACAAGCGGGTTATTGACTGGATTCTGGAACAATTTAAGAAACAGGAAGGAATGGATTTATCTCGTGACCCGATGGCTATGCAACGCTTAAGAGAAGCGGCAGAAAAAGCTAAAATTGAGCTTTCCGGAACATTAACGACAAATATAAACCTGCCTTTTATTACGGCTGATGCTACAGGACCTAAACATTTGAACCTGGATTTAACCAGAGTTGAATTTAACCGTTTAACTTCTGATTTAGTTGATCGGACTTTAGGTCCCTGCCAAAGAGCCTTAGATGATGCTAAACTGAAACCTGCTGATATTCAGGAAGTCCTTTTGGTTGGAGGCAGCACACGTATTCCTGCAGTTTTGGAAGCCGTGGAAAAGTTCTTTGGTAAAAAGCCCAATCGCAGTTTGAACCCAGATGAAGTAGTAGCAATTGGAGCTGCTATACAAGGTGCTATTCTTTCCGGTGACGAGAAAGTAAGCGATGTTCTGCTTTTAGATGTAACTCCTCTATCTTTAGGTATTGAAACCTTAGGTGGAGTTATGACTAAACTGATTGAGCGTAATACAACTATTCCGACGAAGAAGAGTGAAGTTTTTTCTACAGCAGCGGATAATCAAACTGCGGTTACTATTCATGTTCTTCAAGGTGAGCGACCTATGGCTGCAGATAATAAATCCTTAGGGCGTTTTGACCTGGTTGGCATTCCGGCTGCTCCCAGAGGAGTTCCTCAAATTGAAGTTACCTTTGATATTGATGCTAATGGCATTCTCCATGTTTCTGCTAAAGATAAGGGAACCGGTAAAGAACAGTCCATAAGAATTGATAGGGCTGGAAGCATCAGTAAGGAAGATATAGACAGAATGATTAAAGATGCGGAATTGCATTCAGAAGAGGATAAAAAACGCCAGGAATTCGTTGCTACCAAGAATGAACTGGATTCCTTAATCTTCAGCACGGAAAAGAGTTTGAGCGAATATGGAGATAAACTTTCCGACAGCGAAAGAAGCGAACTGGAAGAGGAAATAAAGAATGCTAAAGAACAAATGGAAAGAGCAACTGAGGCAGCAGAACTAAACAGGATAAAAGAAAATCTTGCCAAAAAAGCGCAACATTTAGGTGAGGTTATATATGCCAATATGCAACAGCAACAAAGTACCGGTGGAGAAGGATTCAATCCCAATGCAAGTGGATTTAATTCTGAAGGTTTTACTGAACAAGGACCTCAGGAAGAAAAACCCAAACAGGAAGGTCCTATAGATGCCGACTTTGAAGTTGTTGATGATAAATAATTAAAAAAACGGATTAGACCGATTTTAGAGGATTAACGCAGTTTAAATATTTTAAACCGTGTTAATCCGTCTAATCCTTAAAATAAGTAGAAGGATAGAATATAAGAGTTTTAATTAGTAGTTTTTATTTTATCAGTTAAATCAGTAACATCTGTGAGAGGTTTATTAATGGCAAAACGAGATTATTACGAAATTCTTGGCGTAGATAGAAATGCCGACGATGCGACTATAAAAAAGGCATACCGAAAACTGGCAATGCAGTTTCATCCGGATAAAAACCCGAATAATAAAGAAGCCGAAGAAAAATTCAAAGAAGCAAGTGAAGCTTATGAAGTTCTATCGGATAAGGAAAAAAGGAAGATATATGATCAATACGGTCATTCCGGATTAGAGAATCAATTTGGAGGTACAGGATTCTCTTGGGAAGAATTTATGCACCGTAGCGATCTAAATGATATTTTTGGCGATGGACTAGGCAGTATTTTTGAAACAATTTTCGGAGGTGGTTTCGGAAGTAGAACTCAACGCAGTTCAAGCAGTTCCAATAAAGGGGAAGACCTGCAAATTGAACTATCTCTGTCACTTCAGGAAATTGCTAAGGGAGTGGAGAAGACCATTAAAATTGGCATTAAAGAACCCTGTGATAAATGTGGAGGAAGCGGAAGTGCTGAAGGAAAAACAGAGACCTGTCCTAATTGTAAAGGAACAGGGCAAGTTCGTCAAATTCGGCAGTCACTTTTCGGACGGATGCAAACTATATCAGAATGCCCTACTTGTAATGGAGAAGGACATATCATTAAAAATAAATGCAACAAGTGTTACGGTGAAGGACGCATTGGAACGGTTAAGGAAATACCGATAAAGATTCCGCCGGGAGTTGAAGACGGTCAATATATTCGGTTCAGAGGACAAGGCAATGTAGGAACCCGAGGAGGCAGCAGAGGAGACCTTCTTGTTCTTATTCATCAAAAAAAGGATGATCTCTTTGAACGTGAAGGAAATAACATTATTCTGGAATATCCCATTACTGTATCTCAAGCTGTGTTAGGCGATGAAATTATTGTGCCTACTTTAACCGGTTCTGTTAAAATGAAAGTTCCACCCGGAACACAAAGCGGTAGATTATTTCGTTTGAAAGGTCAAGGAATTCAAGGTCATAGCAGTTATTCCAGAGGGGATCAAATAGTGAAAACGATTGTAGTTATTCCTACAAAACTCTCTCGCGAAGAAGCAGAACTCTATAACCGCTTAAGAGAATTTGACCGAAAAAGAGACCTGAAACCAGGGAAAAACTTTGCTTCCAAATTGAAGAGTTACTTCTCCTAAATTATCAGGTGTTGTCAGCTGCATTATTTTAAGTATTATATGGATAAGGAATATTTATGCTGACTATAAGTATATTTTATAGAATAATAACGAGAATGTTCTGTAGGAACAAAACAAGAAGGTTTTTCGTTAAGCTATGCCGTCTATATATCTCCCTGAATTAAGCTCTGATAAGAAGAATGTTATCATTGAAGGACAGGAATTCCATCATTTGATTAATGTTAGGAGAACAGGAATTGGAGACATAGTTAAACTGAATAGTGGGAGCGGATTAATTGCAGAGGGAAAGCTGACTGAGGTTGATAAAGACCTTGCGGTTATTGAAATTTTCAAAATAGAAAAATTTCCTTTCCCGGAAAGACCTTTTGCTATTGCTTTTGCCCTTCTGAAAAACAGGAATGATGAATTAGTGATTGAAAAGTGTACTGAATTAGGAGTTACTGCATTCTATCCTTTATTAACTGATTATAGTGTGCGAGCTCCTTCTAAAAATACTGTTTCCCGTTTTGAACGCATTGCCCTATCTGCCATAAAACAATGCGATAATCCCTGGTTACCGAGAATTAATGAACCACTTCCTTTAAAAGAAGCTGTAAAAACGATTCTTGCAGAGGACTGGAAACCTGTTTTATGCTCTGAACAAAGACCTGCCCAAAGAATATCAGATTTACCAAAGAGTATTAAACCCTGTTTTATTATAGGTCCTGAAGGTGGCTTCAGTGAAGAAGAATTCTCTTTCTTTGCACAACAGGATATTTTTTCAATCTCTGTTTGCAGAAATGTAACCCGAGCAGAAACGGCAGCCATAGCTGTGTCTGCTCAATTTCAAATTTATTAAACAAAGCGATATTAAGAGAAAAAAGAGATGGATGGAAAATAGGGAAGGGAAACTGATAGCTTGCCTCAGGATTAGAGCAAATGCTATTATTGTTTCACTGTCACTCCATATCGCTATTTTAATATTTCGCAATATGCTATTTCTTTCCAGTGAATTCAAGTTGCCAGAAAGTGAATTTGCAATATAATATTTATAAAAGGAGTGTGAAATGAATAACAAAAAGCTAAAGATACTTAATCCTATTATGTTCGTTGTTCTTGTTATTGCTGTTGCAGGGATAATAACCTACAAGATTTCCGAATTGTTCAACTATGATGCATACGGATTTAAAGAAATTCATGAGATTTTCGGGTTTCTCTTTGCTGTTTTAGCTATTTTTCACATTGCTTATAACTGGCAATGGATTAAAAGTCAGATTTTTGGCATAAAACCAAAGAAAAAATAATATTGATTGGTTAAATAGAGAATCCATTATCTTTGCTGTTTAAGTCAGGAGTTATCATTTTTGAAATAACTTTTATATTGCCTCTGAATTTATTTGGCAGTGAGAGCTGGTTATCACAATTTTACCTCTCACAGATTACACAGATAACACAGATTTCACTTTGTAAGTTCTTCCAGTGTTACGAGTCATATCACAGCGTAAAGAACAGAATTGTGAAAGAGCAAATACCGGAAGAACGACATCCTTGTCGTTCCACTTACAACTGAGCTATTTACATACCGTGAACTTTTCAGTAACGAAAAAGAAGGAAAAGTGGTTGACGAGGATGTCAACATTGCGGTTTTTTGGTTGACGAGGACGTCAACAATCCGGTTTTGGTTGACGGGGACAACAGCAATCGGGGAAATTACTATTTAATATAACTTAGTACCTGGTTGAGAAATTTATCTTCTTGTTCAAAGCTATATATTAGTTCCAGAGCTAGCAAACGGTTTTTTAAGAGCTCAAATTTTGCCAGTTTCATAATATCCTTTTGAGTACAGAGAATATAGTCCGGGTTTAGCTCCAGCAATTTTTTCGGCAGAGATGCGTCTTGAAAAGCGTAATGATCTTGAAAGGCATAGTGTTTCATAAAGGACAAACCCAAAGAATGAACGCTCTGTTCAAAGGAAGCAGGATTGGCAATAGCAGAGGAAAGGACTATCTTTTTATCGTTTAAATAGGTAAGAGGAAAGGTATTGTTATCTGAATTCCTGAAACAAGAAGGCGAGCCGAAACAATGAAATACAAGCAATCCTTTACGGATAATTTTTTCCAGCCAGGGAAGTTGTTTTTGTTGTTCATTTTTATGGTTAATAATAGCGATGCTTTGGGAGGGAATATTGGCAAGAGGTTCTCTTAAATAACCTGCAGGAATCACAAAGCCATTGCCAAGACCAAGAGAGGCATCAAAACTGATAATATCCAGGTCTCTATAGACATAATAGTGTTGCAAAGCATCATCTAAAATAATTATCTCCAGGTCAGGATATTTTTGCAATAAGATCTGAATTGCTGCTTTGCGTTTTCTGCCAACCGCTACAGGAACTTCAGGTAGGGAGGAAGCAATTAAATATGCCTCATCACCTGTTTGTTGAACATCATAGAGCAGACCCGAATCATCTGCTATGATATGAGGATTATTTTCAAAAGCACTTTTATAGCCGCGATGGGAGACAGCAACTTTTAGCCCTTTCTTTTGCAGCAAATTAGCCAAGGTAATTGTGAGAGGTGTTTTTCCTGAACCGCCGCTAACGATATTTCCGATGCTGATTATTTTGCAAGGTGCCTTATAAGCTTTTCTTTGATAATAAGTTCTGCGTTGGTTTTGCCAGCAGCCATAAATCAAACTTAGAGGATAAAGGGCATAAGATAAAAGGGAGCGTTTTAAAAGGTGGTTTTGGATTAACTTGTTAGAATCCATTTATTTCAGGTGGGCTTCAATTATATCCACCAGTTTTTCTGTTTCAAAGGGTTTATAAAGAACATCCTTCAAGCCATCAACTTTAGCGCGCACGAGCACATGATTGGGGTCATAACCAAAACCGGTCATCATAATCACAGGGATATTTTCATCGTAATCCTTAATTCTCCAAAACAATTCATAACCATCCATATCGGGCATAGCGATATCTGTAACCACGAGGTCTACATTGCCTTTCACGATTTCCTGGATAGCTTTCATACCTTCACTGAAGGTAAGAATTTTCCAGTCCGGTTTTATAGCTTCCAGTTCAATTTTCAGGTTTTCTACCAGTTCTTCTTCGTCATCTACGATGCAGATAATTTTTTTTGTTTTCACAATTCTTTACCGGTGATAATTTTAAGAATAGTTAAATATTTTTGTCTGGTTTGTTCAATCACTTCTTCAGGCAAGGGAGGTGGAGGGGACTGTTTATCCCAACCGCTATTTTCCAGATAATCCCGAATAAATTGTTTATCATAACTTTTAGGACTTTTGCCGATTTCGTAATCCTCCAAAGACCAGAAGCGGGAAGAATCTGGAGTAAACAATTCATCAATCAGCAGGACTTCCGAGCCGATAGTGCCAAATTCAAATTTGGTGTCAGCCAGAATGACACCTTTTTTTAGGAGCACATTATGAGCATAGGAATAGAGTTCCAAAGCTTTGTCTTTAATATAAACAGCAAGGGATTCATCCATCCGACTCATAAATTCGCGGTAGCTGATATTTTCATCGTGACCACTTTCTGCCTTTGTACTGGGAGTAAAAAGGGGATGAGGAAATTTTTGGCTTTCCTGCATTTCTTCTGCAATCAGCATTCCCCCAATGGTATTACTTTTTTTATATTCTTTCCAGGCAGAACCGCTAAGATAACCCCGCACAATACATTCAAAGGGGATTACGCGTGTTTTTTTCACCAGCATACTGCACCCATCCAGATATTTGCCAAAGGACTGTAGCTCCACAGGATATTCAGAAATGTTAGCAGAAATAAAATGATTGGGAATAATATCTGAAGTAGCTTGAAAAAAATAAACAGAAATGGCATTTAATATTTTCCCTTTATCAGGGATGAGGGTGGGGAAGACCACATCAAATGCAGAAATGCGGTCTGTGCTAACTATTAAAAGTGTTTCACCCAAATCGTATATATCGCGCACTTTACCTTTACGACTTTGTTTAACAATCGCCAATTTGCTAATCTCATTGAACATTAAAACTCCTTACTTCTTTTGCAAAAAATCGTAGATTACCTTGCTTTCATCAACACTATCCAGATTAAGAGAAAGTGTCTCGTTAATACGAAATTCTGTTGTGTCAACAGGAAAATGATAATCTTTGTTTTGTAAGCGACAATAGGTGATTTTGCCTTTTTGTATTATCAGCTCGTCACTTTCATATTCCAAATGTTTAGCGGAAATAAGAAATTTCAACCATTCGCGGTATTTTTTTAAAATATCTATTTCTTCATCCAGTAAGTATGCCTTGTTAAAATCCAGTTCATTAAAGTATTTATTTCTTTCCTGTTGAAGAAGTTCCAAAATGCCGTTTTCAGGCACCAGAAATGCTTCTTTTAAAAGCAATTCCAATTTATCCAGAGCATTATCCGCTTGGTTTTCAGAATTATCATCAAGAGCCAAACACCAGCCCCGGCATAAATTTTTTTCCTTTTTGTTACAGAGATATTCACCTTCCTCACAGGCAGGTAATTTTAATATTCGCGCATAGATATCAAGCACATCAGCCAGGAAAAAACGACTGCGAAAAGGACCCAAATATAACCAATCATCATTAGTATGTTCCTGAATTGTTATAAAAGGAAAACGATGAGAATCCAAAGCTAAATAAACATATTCTGCCCAAGGATGAATCTGATATTGATAGAGAGGTGAATTTTCTGTTAGATAACATTTATAATGAATTAATGCGAATATTGCCTGAGGGTAAGTTACCCAGCTCAATTTTTCCGCCAGGTTCAATAATTCCTGATAAATACCACCTTCTTGTGCTTTACAATAAAGGTTGTTCATCTTTGCCTTCAAATTGGCTGAATAACCTGCATATAAATTTTCTCCTGCACCGGAAATAAGATAAAAAACCCAGCCCTTAGGCAGTGTATCAAATTCATTTTTTATATTCTTATCAATTTTAATTTCGTTCATATAACAACTATTCTTCAGTTATAGTTTATGTCAAATTAAATCCTCCAAAAGCACCAAGAGGAAACACCGGAAGGTTGACCTCCTGGTCAACCAACAAATCCGAAAGGTTGACCTCCTGGTCAACCAACAAATCCGAAAGGTTGACCTCCTGGTCAACCAACAAATCCGGAAGGTTGACCTCCTGGTCAACCAACAAATCCGGAAGGTTATCTCCGGTCATCATCTTGATTTATGTAATTACTTTATGGACTTAGTTTAACTACCTGTTACATAGTCATTTCTTTAATGACTCTTTAACGACTCTTTAACGATGCCTTAACTTTGTTAAGGAATCGTTAAAGAAATGTTAATGCAGCATAAAAGATTCAACTTGGCAGGAAATAATACACAGCAAAAAAACAAGTTATGGTCTCACCAATTGCAAGCTAAGTTATGGCAACAGAGAATAAATTTTTTATTTGGGACACTATAAATTATGAACAGGCAAGAGGAAAAAAGGGAAAGTAAATTCTTTCTTCGCCAACTCCTTTTCTCTACTGACATTGTTTCCTTTTGGTATGGAAGTTATATTGCGTAGACATCTCCGGACTTCTGCTTTCTCAGGAATCCACATCAGCCAGGAAAATATTTATGCATTATCAATATGAAAACAATATTAGGGCTTATTGGCATCAATATCTTGAATAAAATATGATTAAATCCCCGAAATCCTTTTAATTCTGTTTATCCTGCGCTTGTATTAGCTTTTTTTGTTACAGGGAAGAAATTACGATTTTCCGAATGCGTTTTGTGGTAACTACTAACAGTAAAGTTAAGCCAATCATAATTGTGGAAAGGGAATTGATAGTAGTAATAGTTCCCCTTCTAATTGCCCCTTCCACATAAATTGGTAGGGTGTCAAACCCGCGTCCGGAAGTGAAAAAAGTGATAATAAAATCATCTATGGAAAGGGTAAAAGCCAAAAGTGCCGCAGCAATAATTCCCGGCATAATAAGAGGAAATTTTATTTTCCAAAAAATAGTTGCAGGTTTTGCTCCCAAATCCATAGCCGCTTCCACAAGAGAATAATCAAATCCTTCCAAACGACTGCGAATAACAATAATCGTATAAGAAACGCAGAAAGTAATATGAGCGATTAACACAGTCAGCATTCCTGTATTAACCCTAGTAAAATTAAATAACAAAGCCAGTGATACACCCATTAAAATATCCGGAATTACGAGAGGAACATAGATTAAAGCAGAAAATAATTTGCGTCCGTTGAATTTATGATATTCCAGTCCCAAAGCTCCTAACACACCTAAAATTGTAGATATAAGTGTGGAGAGTCCGGCAATAAGCATTGTGTTTCTAAATGCTTCCAGAATGGTTTTATTTTCCAGAAGCAAAATATAATACTTGAAAGTAAAGCCCTTCCAGCCGGTAATAATTTTGGCATCGTTGAAACTGAAGATAATCAAAATTAAAATAGGAATATAAAGAAAAACCATCACCAAAGTGAAGACAGTTAAATTCATACCCTTAAAAAACCTGCCTAAAGAACAGTGTTTCATACTTGCTTCCTGAATTTGCCTCTGCGGTAAAGAAAGTATATTAACAATAAAAACAAAGCGACAATTAATAATAGAGTTAATGACAAAGCTGAAGCCATAGGCCAATTGCGGGGAATATTCTTTACTTTATAAGTGATTACCTGTCCTAAATAGAGCGAACGCTGATTTCCTACTAACTGAGGAATTAAATAGGAACCTAAGGCAGGAATAAAAACAAGCAGTCCACCAGCAAAAATACCCTCTTTTGACAAGGGTAAGGTTATGCGGAAAAACGACTTAACTTCATTGGCTCCCAAATCCATTGCGGCATTCAGCAAAGTCCAATCCAGTTTTTCTAAAACACTGTATAAAGGCAAAATCATATAGGGTAAATAAACATAGACCATAACTAAGATGACTGCAAGGTCTGTTCTCATAATTTCCAGGGGTTGGGAAATCAGACCTAAACCTAAAAGAAGATTATTCAGCACTCCGTTATAGGCAAGAAATATACGCCAGGAAAAGATGCGAATGATCAGATTTGTCCAGAAAGGAATGATAATAAAAATAAGAAGATTATTTTTTACCTTATCCTTTGCCCGCGCTATGTAATAGGCAACAGGAAAACCAAGCAGCAAACATAAGAGAGTTGTTAACAAAGCAAGTCGGAACGATAAATAAAAAGTATGCAAATAAGCAGGCGTAAAACTCTGACGATATGCATCCAGAGTGAATTCAAACTTTACATCATAAATATCTGCAGTCAGAAAACTATAGATAATTACAATCAGATAAGGAACCAGAAAAAAGAAAATTAACCATAACAAAGCCGGTGCAGTCAAAATCCAGGAAGTGAAATTCTTCCTGCGTTCGGTTGCCAGTTGTAAAGCGTAATTGGGATTCGCAGAAGGAAGATTTTTCACTTTATTGCCGGTCTTTTAATAGAACGCTGATAATGATTTATTCCGCCTTCTGAGATTTCATCAACAGTTAACACATTTTCGGGAATTTCATTGATCAGCCAGCTATCGGTATCATGCCAGAAAAGCCAAACCGGTTCTTCCCAATCAAGTGCTGTATCGTCAAAATAAACTCGTTTATGCTGACTGAAAACCCTGATTTTTAGAGCTCCAACCTTTACGATATATTGTGTATGTGAACCGAGATATAAAATATCTTCTATTACCCCGCGTAAAATATTTATATCGTCCTGATAACGGGGTTTATTACGAGAAATAGCTATTTTTTCAGGACGCAGGGAAACGGTTAATTCCTGTCCTAGAGTTGGTTGAATATGAAAAGTGCTGTCTATGTTAAAACTGCTACCGGTGCCATCTGGACATCTTATTTGCACATAGTCATCTTCAATACCGATAACTTCTCCACTAATTAAATTGGTTTCCCCGATAAAATACGCCGAAAAAACGCTATTGGGTCGTTCATATATATCATCCGGAGGTCCTTCTTGAATTATATTGCCATAATTCATAACCGCTACACGGTCTGAAATACTCATCGCTTCACCTTGGTCATGAGTTACATAAATAAAAGTGATTCCCACTGCATCGTGAATATTCATCAGTTCAATCAGCATATGTTGACGCAATTTCAGGTCTAGTGCTGCCAACGGTTCATCCAAAAGTAAAACTTTGGGCTGGTTGATTAAAGCGCGAGCAATAGCTACACGCTGTTTTTGTCCACCTGAAATCTGTTCGGGAAATTTGTTTGCCTGGTCTTCCATTTTAACCAGAGAAAGCATTTCACGAACTCTTTTGGTAATCTCATTTTTAGGGCTTTTCCGAATCCTCAAACCGAAAGCAACATTGTCAAAAACCGTCATATGTGGAAAAAGGGAATAATTCTGAAAAATAGTATTAACCTGTCTTTTATAAGGAGGTAAATCGGTTATATCAGTATTGCCGATTAAAATTCTGCCTGTGCTGGGAATTTCAAAACCGGCTATCATTCGTAAAAGAGTTGTTTTTCCACAACCACTGGGACCGAGGAAAGAGAATAATTCTCCACTTTGAATAGATAA